>Ga0209542_10011734_pt1 | contig 15485 bp, 13 predicted proteins | sample RifCSPhighO2_01_FD_184028 | JGI IMG/M metagenome (GOLD analysis project Ga0209542, IMG submission 184028) | Soil microbial communities from Rifle, Colorado - Rifle CSP2_plank highO2_0.1 (SPAdes) (version 2) | ecosystem: Environmental > Terrestrial > Deep subsurface > Rock core/Sediment ... | reverse complement strand
TAGGGGGTTGAGGGTGATGCGGGGATGAATTGCCGCGGGGTACTGGACAGCGTACGAGTAGTGTATACTGTCGGGGTACTTTTATTAATAGTTACATTTAGTATTTGTATGGTTAGAAAAGCAAATCCGGCGCTCCTTAAACCTATGCAGCTCTCGGCAGACCTTGAGGCGGTGATAGGCAAGGGTCCGATGAGCCGCGGCGAGGTGGTCAAGCAGATCTGGGTCTATATAAAAAAGCACGACCTACAGAATCCGGCCAATAAGCGCAACATTTTGGCGGACGAAAAGTTGAAGCCGCTCTTCGGCGGCAAAGGGGAGGTTACGATGTTCGAGATGACGAAGCTTGTCTCGGGCCACATGAAGTAGTGAAGTCGGACTTCGCTTCTCTAGATATAGAAAAAGCCGCGCAGGTCAGACCTGCGCGGCTTTTGTGTTTGCGGTATCGAACCGGCTAGAACTTGTAGTTGATGCCGGCTCGGACGACGTTGGCATCAAACTTGCCGTTGCCGGCGACTCCGCCGATCGTGTACGTCTTTTCGCCGAACCCGGCGTAGAGATACTCGCCTTTGACCGACCAGTTGCGAGACAGGGCATATTCCGCGCCCAATCCTACAACATAGCCGGTATGTACTTGCGAGTCGGAGCCGAAGCCGGCGATAGAGAGCGTACCCTTGCCCACGGCGAGTCCGCCGGTGACATAGGGCATGAAGCGATCGAAGGCGTAGCCGACACGGCCGCGCGCTGTCCCGAGCCAGTGGGCGCGGCTGTCGATGCCGGCGATCAAAGAGCCGGAGGCGTTGGTCCAGTCGAGGTCGCCCTCGAGGCCCAGCACGATTTTGTTGATCTGCCAGTTGTAACCGAGGGTGGCGCCGAAGGCGCCGCCTTGGGTCGACCAGCTGAACGGGTCGGCGTAGGTGGTACCCCATAAGCCGCCGCCGTTCACACCGGCATAGAAGCCGGACCAGTTGTAGACCGTCGACACCGCAACGTACGGCTTGTAAGAGCGCGCCGGGACCGGGATACTGTCAGCCGCTGAAGCCGCAGTAGCAACGACAGCCGCGAGGGCTGCCGCCATACAGATACGTTTCAACATGGGTTCAACCCCCGTTTGATGATTGCCACGACGAAAGTTTGAAGAACGTGGGGTCCTTGTGGCGGAGGACCAAAACTCGCACGCTGGGTGTAGTATAGCATACTCCACATTTCGTGTCAACTAGACGGTGTGGATATCAAAAAGTCAAGTATTTTTGGCCCTTGTGTGATAACCGGGCTATTTCCCCATGCGGCGCTCGCGCTTGGCGTAGGCGGCCAAGATTTCATCAAACTCTTTTTTAGAAAACGCGGGCCAGTACGTGTCGAGGAAAAAGAGCTCGCTATAGACGCTCTGCCACGGCAAAAAGCCCGACAGCCGCCGCTCGCCGCCGGTGCGCAAAACAATGTCGGGGTCGGGCACTCCGGCGGTCCATAAATGCTTTTCAAATTCTTTCTCGCCCACCTCGCCGCGGGGCGCTTCGTCGAGGAGTTTGTTGACCGCCCGCACAATCTCCGCGCGCCCGCCGTAGGACAGCGCGATGCTCACGGTCAACACTGGGTCGGCGGGGTTCTGCGCCTCGAGCGCGCGGGCCTGCGCGGCAAAGTCGGCGCCAAACCGCTCTAGGTCGCCGACAAAGCGCACGGCGCCATGCTCCTTGCGCAGCTCATCAACCTCGGAGAGGAGGAGCTTTTTCATCATGTCGGTCAAATAGGCGACCTCTTCCGGCGCGCGGTTCCAATTTTCCGTCGAAAAGGCATACAGGACGAGATGCCGCACTCCGGCGTCGCGGCACCATTGCGCGACCTCCTTGGCTTTGGCGTAGCCCATGCGGTGGCCCTCCAGGGTTGCAAGCCCGCGCTCGCGGGCAAAGCGGCGGTTGCCGTCCATGATCATCCCGATGGATTTAGGCATACACTATTTCAAAATCGCGGAGCGCTTCGGTTGGCTCTTGCCACTGCGCGTCCACGTGCTCGACTTTAGACAGGAGCGGCCCGCGCCGCAAGCGCTCCAAGTACGCCGCAAGCGCAGAGGGCGCCCCTTGGGCAACTATCTCGACCGAGCCGTCGGGGAGGTTGCGCACGGTGCCACTGACGCCAAGCCGCCGCGCGGTGCGCGCGGCAAAATCGCGGTACATAACCAACTGCACTCGTCCGCGAACTGTGGCCCGGAACTCTTTCTTCATAATGTCTTTAACTATACCCGCTTGCCGCAAGTTGCACTACTGTGAATAAAAAAAACCGCCGGAGGAGCCAGCAGTCAATTTTGATGGGGTAGTATAGACCACTCGGTGAGCGCGCAGATTGGCGGTGCACGGCCACAACTCGCTACAAACCCGAGTGGTCTACTATGGGCAAGAAATGCTTAGTTTTTCATGCTCGGACAATCTTCGGCAAGATTTGTCGGAGCGCTACTCCCCAAACACTGCCCACAGCTCTAATCTGCAACCATAATACCCCGTTTTTAAATAGTAAGCAAGAATTCAGTCTCCTTCGTTATACTAGAGGGATGAAAGGCTATTCAAAAATAGGCGGGCACAAAGGGCACACGGCCTATCGCACGCCGGCGACGTTCCGCTACCGCAAATACGTCACCGTCTCAAAAATAAAATCGGGGAGATAAAAACAAAAACCCCGGCCGCAAAGGTTTTTACACGCGGGGATTCCCGCCTTTTATTATACCCACAATGCCGCCGATAACCGCATAACGCCGAGTCCTTTGCGTTAGTTACGGGGTCGTTCGAACTCGCTTGGTTTAAAAGCCTGGCCCTGCTATACTTTGACCATGGCGAGGGAAACGACTACCAAGCAACTATACGATTTGGTAAACAAAAAGTTTGAGCTGGTATTTACCCAGCTACAGAGTATTCAAACTGATATTCGGCAGCTACAAAAAGTTCAAAAAGAACACTCGGGTCGTTTTGATGAGATTGATGAAGTGTTGGGGGCAGTATCCCGGGCGGTTGATAAAGATGCCGTAACCATTCTTGAATATGGTCGTCGAATTGCTCGTCTTGAGCGAGCGGGCTAGCGAACACTAGAAATAAGCCTAAAAATAGGTATAATTTGGGGCGTTCGAATGTATTCCGCGGCCCGCCTCGCCGAAGACGCCCCGCCTAGACTCGACATCTAGTCGAGGCTGGCGAGTCGAGGCGGGTAGTACAATGGCTTACGTGTATATCTTAAAAAGTACGGTTGATGGTGTAACATACACCGGCAGTACTTCCGATATAGAACGGAGGCTGAAGGAGAACAACGACGGAAAGAATGTTTTTACTAGCCGGCACCATCCTTGGCGGCTAGTGTATAAAGAAACATTTAAAGAACTTAGAGAAGCTCGTAAAAGAGAAAAATACTTGAAGTCAGCTGCAGGACGGCGCTGGCTAAAAGTAAATAACATTATTCCGCGGTAGCACAATGGTAGTGCAGCTCCCTGTTAAGGAGTTGGTTGTAGGTTCGAATCCTACCCGCGGAGCCCAGTTGGACAGGTAGCCACTTCGAGGATGGTGTTATAGGGCTTTCGTAGTGTAAAATCTAGCTTTTTTCCCGATACGGTCGGGTTCTGAAGTAGATAGTTCAAAAACGCCCTTTTCTCGTGCGGTTCAGAACTCTTGAAGATTTCGCCCATCCGGCGCGATAGAGAAAACACTTGAGAAATAGTGAGTTTATAGTCATGGTCGGCTTTTGTGTGCTCGTCGGCTTCGATGTTCAATCGGTACTGCTTGTCTTTTAGCTCTTGCAGTTTTTTGTCATAGTCGTCCTTAGTAATACTCTTGTCGGCGAGCAGGTCCATGTATGAGTCGAGACGGGCCTGTACGCGGTCGTACTCGGCGCGGATGCGGACAAGCTCTTTCTTGTGGTACTCAACCTCGCCCTCGTTCGAGGTCCTAAGCTCGCTCAAGAGCCGTTCCTCAACTTCCTTAGGCATCGCCTCAAACGCCTCAAATACGCTCTGTACGGGCTTTAGGAGGGTCTTTTCGGGGACATACTCCCTCTTGCATATACCCTTGGCATTCGTGCAGGAGTAGTAGATAAGGTAGCCCTTTTTGCGCTCGGGGGTCATAAGGCATCCGCAGTTTTTACAATGCACGAGCCCTTTGAACATGAAAATATCGGACAGGGGTTTTGAGGTCGCTTTGCTACGGCGGCGAAATACCTCTTGGCACTTCTCGAACAGCTCACGGGTAATGATATGCGGGTAGCGGTGCGGAAAGAGGCCGTACTTTTTTGAGCGGGCTATGCCGTAATAAAACGGGTCCTTGAGGATGAGGTCTATATTGCTGCGCGAAAGTACATTGCTGTCGCGGCTGCGGAGGCCAAGGCGCGTTATCTCGGCGCGGGCAGTTGTAAGCGAGTAGTTGCCGGTCGACCAGAGCTGAAAGAGCCGCTCAACAAGATGCGCCCGCTCGGGGTCGAGTATGATGTCCTTTCGTAGTCGCTTTTCTGCATCGAGAGATACATTCAAGTATCCAATTCTTACGCCTCCGGTCCACTCGCCGACGCGGCGCTTTTGTTCAAATGCCCGCTTTACATTGTCGCTGATTGCATCCGAGTAATACTTAGCGAGGCCCAAGCTCATGCCGAACTGAAACTTCTCAACGGCCGACATCGAGGGGCCGATGACTTGCCCGTCTGATACAAAGTGTAGCTCTATTTCGTCCGCGACGGCTTTGTCGTATAGCAGGGACACGCGCTTGTCGAACACATTGCGGGATAGCCGGTCGACCTTATCAAAACAGACTGCGAACTTTTCGCTATGCGTCTTTAGGTACTCAAGCACTTTGTCGAACTCATCGCGCTTGGTCTTATAGGCGCTCTCGTCAAAGCTAAAGGTCTCGGCAATATCAAATCCCTTGCGCTTGCAATACTCTTCCATACGCACAATCTGCGCCGGTAGAGAATTACCGGCATCTTTTTGTTCTTCGGTCGAGACCCGCGCTAGAATGATTGCTTTCATATTTTTACAACTTAGCCCGCAGCCGCGCCTCTTCTTCGTTTTGTGGTATCAACTCAAACTCAAAGCGGTCGTTGAGATGCACAGTCGTCGCGCGGATGCGTATTTTTTCAACCTTACCCTGCATCTTGTTTATCGCGTCAAAAACTTTGCTCTTATATTCAGTATCGGGATTGCCGATGAGTTGCTCTCCTTTGCTTTCGACGACATAGACAAACTCAAGCTCATTTTTAGGGCCTTTGCGGGCGATAATGAAGTCCGGCCAAATCTTGTTTCGCTGCCATCCTTGGACCGAGTACCATCCTTTGCCCCGTGCCTTGTTGCGGGCCCACCACAGCACATTCGGGCTTTGTTCGATGATGCGGACGACATCATGCTCAAGCGAGTTGAGCGAGCCCGTTTCGACATCCTCGTACAGATTGAACTTGTAAGAGGACATAACGCCGCTTGCGACCACATCCGCACTCGGCATCTCAAATCCGATGTCGCTATCGTCCGATACTGCCAAAATGAGCTTCTTGCCCCCGACAAGCGACTCGAAGATTTTTTGCTCTTGCGCCCTGCGATGCGCCATGAGGCGCTTTTCAAGCTCTCGGGCGACATAGCCCGCATCGCGGTCCAAAAGCTCTTGCGAAGAGGCTTTTGCAAGATGGGCAACGGCTCGCTTGGATATGTCATGCGCGATAAAGGCGTTCTCGGTCGTCTCGGAAAGGCGGCGCGTGAGATAGAGCGTGTCAAAGCGGACCGCTTCCTGCACATCCGTTTCGCGCGAACGGGTATTGCCCTCTAAATCGACGAGAAGTTCGGTCTGCGTGGCACTGCGCTTGCCGAGGGTCGGCTCTATCGCCTTGAGCCATGCGGCAAGGTCTGCCGAGTCCCAATCGAGGTGTGGCCTGATATCTATGTTGTATGAAAAGCGCCGGTGTCGAGGCCCCTCTTTAACGAGCCATATGGGTAGAAAAAGCGACGCAGGATATTTTTTGAGTATGTCTTTTTTGATGCGGACAACGCGCGTCTGCGTTATCTCTTGCCCACGCGGGTCGCGCACTGCGATGCCGGTCGCCATGTCGCCCAAGCCCTCTTCTTCAAAACCACGCTTTACATGGTCGAGCACTTCCTGCGTGTTGCCGGTCGAGAAAAACACATAGCTTTCGTCGAGGTCTGGTACGCCAGTTTTCTTCGCATACGGCTGCCGCAGTACGCGGCCGACGAGTTGCGTCATAGACGAGCTGTTTCGCGCGTTCGGTATCACGCCGAGGATGTAGGCAAAAGAGCAATCCCATCCCTCTTTGAGCGCCTCTTTTGTGATGATGTATCGCACCTCGCTTTCCTTTGAGAGCAGCTTGTGCGCTTTTATCTCGTCGAGCGAGCTTGACTTGACTGCTATCTGATGCGCGGGTACGCCCGAGGCGATAAAGAACTCGCGCACATCCTCGCTATGCACAAAACCCTGTCCGCGCTGGTCCCTACCCGTGCGCTCAACTTGTATGAGCGCTATAGGCCGAATGTACACACCCTCGTTGAATGCGAGCTTCCGTGCCTTTTTCTCTAGCGTGTCGCGTTTGGCTTGTATGGCCACGAGCATGGAGCGCCAGTCGCCGTTTTGTGTCGGAGCGATGAGGTGCATATCGAGCTTTATCATGTCCTCCTTTGCAAGGTCTTTGCCGCTCACGGAAGAGAGGATGTTCATGCCGCGCTTTGGCGTTGCCGACAGGCCGACGATGATTGAGGGATTGAGCCCGTCGAGGACCCCGACCGCATTATCGGTAAACATGGTGTGGAACTCGTCGACGATAATGAGCGGCTCAAGCGTGCGTATTACATTACCCAAGCTCGTTTTTACCTGTGTATGCTCAAAGAGCGTGTCCTCGGTGCGGTCTAGGTTCAGGACGCGAGCGAGCATCTCTTTGTGGAGGTCGTAGCGGTTTTCAAGCGGAAAAAAATCGGTATATCCGCTATCGGCAAAAAACTTGTTTGTCTCGCCATTGCGGGCCGACTGTATCATCAGCATCAGCACGACAAGATTTTCCTCGACATCCTGCCGACGCAATAGCTGTCCTTTTTCGAGTATGAGCGTGCGGTTGCCGCTTGCTTGGTCGAGTAGTTGCCGGTAGGGATGGCTCTTGTCTTGCAGGTTTTCAATCGTCTGCCGGTAGATTTGCTCGCGGTGCGTTATCCAAACCACGAGGCCAGTCTTGCGCTTAGCAAAGAGGTTTTGATAGGAGCGTATCGTCTCGACCGCGACGAGCGTCTTACCGCCGCCGGTCGGCATTTTTATACAAACGCGCGGGTAGAGCTTGCCCGAGCCGCTTATGGGCCGGTCGGGAAACTGGCGGGTTCTATCCTTGAGCATAAGCTCGGTAAAGACTGGCGAGATGTAGTCGACCGCCCCGCTCTTTTTGTGGGCTTCCAAGCGTTCAAAAAACGCTTCGACCTCTTTAATTACTCGTATTTGGTAGTCCTTGAGCATGGTCTATTGCTGCTTTTCGAAGAGGTTGTACGGGATGCTGACGAATTTGATGTTGTATTGGTCGAGCGTCTCATCGTCGAGGTAGCACGCGGGCGCGTAGACAATCTTGCGGCCTTTTTCTTTTTTGTGCGCGTTCTGCGCCCAGTCGAGTGTTATCGCGAGTGTCTTGAGGGCTTCCATATCCTGCTTGTAGAGCAGCCAAACTGACTCGTTGCCCGCCGCGCCGACAAAGCCATCCTGCTCTTTTATTTTCTTTTCGTCGGGATGGTTCTTGCCGGTCGCGAGGTAGTACACATACTTTGCGAACTCGCTGTACTTCGGCAGTTTGCCGGACAAGAGCGCGTCGGCATCTATCGCGGGCCCGAGCGTGTAATAGGTAAAACCGACTTTGCTTTTATCTCTCTTGATAACCCGACGGATGCGCTCGGCGGTGAGCTTGTTCGCATAGCCCTCCATCTCGACAAGAATGAACTTGCGTTTGCCGCCGTCCTCTTCGTTTAGGTCAAGTACCGCTTGTGCTGTTGTGCCAGAGCCAGCAAAACTATCAAGCACAATATCATCGCCGCTAGTTCGACTTACCAATATTTTGATAAGGTCTACGGGCTTTGGATAATCAAAGACCTTACCCTCAAAGAGGTTTTCAATATCAGCAGAACCCTTGTTTGTAGAGATGTCCGTGATGAGGTCTTTTAATGATGTACTGCTATGCTCTCGTACTTTGGTAAATATTTTTGCCCCGCTATCGGTTTTGAGAAACTGCAAATCGGAAATGTCTTTGATTATTTTATCTTTACTCCATCTCCATGCGTGATAGCGGTGTACTCCGTCATTATTTTTTTTCGGCATTATTTTTACGAAACCGGCGAAGTCTATCTTTTGGTCGGTATCTGAAAACTTTACCTCCTTCGTCTTGAAGTTGTAGTGGATAGTAAATACGAGCGTCGGGCGGGTTTTTTCATTGAAAGCGGAGTTTGTATTGTAAAGTTCGTTCTTTACAACAAATGCTCCATCGACATCGTTTTGTATTTCGTAATCAAAGCCCTTGTAGGTACTCGGCATGAGGGCCTTTGCTTTTTCAATTAGTATTTCAAACAATCCAACTTCCTCAATATTTTTAGCAAAAACCAAAATACTCTCATAGGTCTTTGCTGCACCTGCGCCTGATATCTGACGACCTTTTAGGTTATTTACCCAACAAAAAGTGTTTAGATAGTTTTTCTCACCAAAAACCTCATCCATTAAAGCTCTTAACCGGTACTGCTCATTGTCGTCAATACTCACAAAAATAACCCCATCGCTCGCAAGTAGCTCGCGCAAGAGCTTGAGGCGGGGGGTCATCATGCAGAGCCATTTATCATGTCGAACGAGGTCCTCGCCCTCTCTGCCGACTGTCTCGCCCAGCCAATCCTTTATCATCGGGCTACTCACATTGTCGCTGTATTTCCATCCCTCGTTGCCGGTGTTGTATGGCGGGTCGATGTAGATGCACTTTACGCGGCCTTGATACTGCGGCAGGAGCGCCTTGAGCGCGAGCAGATTGTCGCCCTCGATGATGAGGTTTTCCGCATCGTCCGCGCCCTTGAGCGACTTCTTCACATCTTTTTCGAGCGCGTGATACGGGACCGAAAGGTGGTGGTTCCAAACTGCCGCCTTTCCTTTGAACTGTAGTGTTGCCATAAAATTATTTTACTTTTGCCTTGCTCATAAAACGCTCGAACTCTGTCCGCTCAATACGAAACTCTTTGCCGAGCTTGTATGCCTTGAGCTTGCCCTTGTCGATATACCGGTAGATGGTCATGATGTTGACCCCGAGCTTGTCGGCCAGCTCCCGAGCTGTATAAAACTCTTTTTTTGTCCCTGCCATAAGCTCATTTATCATACTTTACATTCGTTTACACATCAACTGCGGTCGATGTGGATAGGTTGATAAGTCGAAAGTCCCTTTTGCATTTGGTCGTACCAGTCGCGCGGCCGGACATTGCCCAAATCGGCGGCTATGCCGTGCAGGTCGGCCGCGATGCGATACCATGTCCGGTCGTCAATCCGCTTGGCAAGAATAGAGCGCAACTCCCTCAAGCCGTTCCCATATCGGGCAAAAAGGAGCAGCGCCGCGAGATAGACTGCCGTCTTGCCTTTTGCGTCTTGACGGGCAATGAGGACTTGGTTGAGCAAGTCCTTCGGTGTGGGCGACGGTACAAAGAGCGCGGCGCTCTGTCCCGCAATCATCGTATCCCAGTAGTGGTTGAGTACCTTTTGGCTTTTCTCTAACGAAAACACCTCGCGAAAGGTGGGGTTTTCGGCAAAGCCCAGTTCTTTGAAGACCGAGTTCATCTTGCGTTTTTGGCACAAGCGCACCTCAAGCCGCAGGATTTCTTTTTGCCGATTAAGACTCTCGAACAGGGCCTGTTGGTAGGGTGTCGGGTCCCTATCCATAGCCCTTTTTTCGTCCTTTGCGAGGTCGGCGACTTTGTCATAGAGCACAAACTCGTGCGCCCGAGTGTGCAAATATAAGTTCTCCCCGTCGTTGACAAACCGTGCCCGAGCAAAGTCAAAGTGCTTGTTCGGGTTTATTTTTCCGAGTTCGCGGATGATGTACTGCGCTGTATAGCCGCCCCCAAGCTCAAAGTTTTTTGAGTAGTGGACCGCCCGCACTACCGCCTCCCGCAAGTGTTGCGGAGCGACGACAACGCCCAAGAGCAGGAGCCGGTCGGCAAGTGCCTCGATGACCCGCTCGAAATAGCTTTCTATCAGCTCGTCTAGGTTGTTTTTGTAGAGAAGCTTCGGGGTCGAAACCTGTATATCCATTGTCCTGACCCACACAGGCCCCACTTTGCGGTTGTGAACGGTTAGGGTCGGGAAGTACAGGCCGCTTGCCTTGTCGCGGAGCGAGGGGTTTTTGACATATTTTTCATGCGCTTTGGTGCGAGACTGCATATCCCATCTCTCCACGCCGCTCGCAATCAAGTCGAGCGTCCTTACTTTTTCCATCGGTAGCGATATGACAATAGTATCAATCATGGTCGTAGTTTTCAGCCTCCGCCCCGCCATAGCGCTGCGGATTGACGCGCCGGTCGACCTTATAGGCAAGCTCAAAGAGCCCAACAAGATTGCCTCGCGCCTCAAAGTCGCCAAAAATCTCCTCGACCTTTTCGGCCCCAATTTCTTTTTTATTTGATTGCCTCTCGTCCGGCATATCGCCAGAGTATGCGAGGTAGGAAGTCGTGTACAAGAAGTAATCGTGCTACAGAAACTGTCCGAGAAAACAAGTGTGCTACAGTTCTTTTCGCCTCTTCTTTTCTAAAGAAATTATTTTTCCTATATGCCCAACATCAAGGATGTTGTCCTTGCCAAAGCGCTCATGCACAAGTGGCACAATTTGCTTTCGCGGCAAGTCGCGGTGTGAGTATATAAAATCGTTGCGCTCTCTTATTTTGCCCTTGCGCTCCTTGAACTTTCCGAGGCGCACACCTTTTTCTTTGTAGTTATTTTGGAGGAAGACAATCTCGTGTTTGTAGACCCTTTTTACAAAATCCAAAATGTCCCTTAGTGTCGCGTAGGGGCTGACACGGATAGCAATCGGGAATAACCGGTCGTCATCCTCTTGAGTTATTTTAGAAAATGGCTCGTCTTTTTCCATAGGGATGTCGCTCACGATACACAAATTAAATGCGTTATGGTTGGAATAAAAAACAAGTTCGTCATAAAAAATATAGTGAACAATGGTTTCCTCGCCATCCAAGTGATGCAGGTGGTATGTCTGCGCAAACTTTGAGGCCTCACTAGCTAGCTTTCTATATTCATCGTAAGAATGTTTCTGTACCCATTCCGGCGGTGGAACCGTCTGTTGTTCGTCCTTAAGGCCGCCTGCGGGTATCTCGTACTTTTCTCTCATCCGAGTAATAAAATCTTTGAACTCTTTTGTATCGGCCAGAGCTCGGATATAGTTGATGACCTTTTTGTGCCCGCTCGACCCCTCTAGGGCGGCCATCCAATTTTCGAACTCGTCCTTATCCATCGCTTTACTTTACTTTACAAAACACCAGTATACAACGGTTTTTACCCGCTTAATTCTGAACTTGTCCTAGCGGCGGTATTGACACCATTCTCGCGCACACTTATGGTGTTTTTTACTCTAGCCGAGCGATAGCGCGGAGGGGTAAAATAGAAAAGAGCCAGCCGTTAGGCTAGCTCTAGTCTTTGGAAACAAACTAAGCCTTTTGCTTAGAAGAAAGCACCTCCACCGAGGTGTTTTTCTTTTTAGGTCGCTCTTCATCAACCGAGAAGCAAAATGCTTTCAGTCCTTTTTCCCACGCGTACAGCACCTTGCCGTTGCGTAGAGTGATGAAGGGTCGACAGATTATCGTGGACATAAGTTTTTATACTTACGCCGACGGGGAGTCGGACTTGTTCTACTAAGGTGCCCCGACCAATCGCGAACGATTGCGACTGGAAGGGACCCCCTATCCAAATAGAAAAAGCTCCACTCGCTGGTACTTGAGGTCGAAAACGGTTGCCCGCTTTCAACCCTGCAACTCGCAAGGTCTATTCGACCCTGCAAGTACCCGCGACCAGAGCTTTGTCTTTTGAACTAACTTTGTTTACGGATAAATGCTTCGTACCAGCGACCTCGTCATTGCTTCAGAGGTAGCACTATTATACTACCTTCTAAAACAGTCATCAATAAAAAAGTTGTGTACTCTGTGGACAGTGGTTTTTTTAAGCGACGGGCAACCCTCTGCTACAATGGGGACGGAGTAGCGAGAGTTGGTATTTTTCGGCTTCGGTCGGGAACGGGGGTCGTGAAGTAAGTCCGTCATCCGCCTTGTGCGGTGGATTGCCCAAAGGGGCGAAGGTAGCGGTTAAAAGCGACAACTGGTTTACGGATGTACCAAGAGCCCCTTGTGGGAGGCGAACCAAGGGCGAAGCAGGCGACGAAATCCTGCCTATCTTAAAGTAGCTGGCTACTCTGACAAAAGACTTCCCCTATGGGGAGTTTTTTGTTAGTATGACGGACATAATGCGACGCTTGAGAGTAAGAAGATAGCCACCGAAAACTGTACCTCTATACGGTGTTTCTTGGTGGTTTTTTGTTTGCCCTCGTAGCACAATGGATAGTGCAAGACGCTTCTATCGTCGAGGTTGGAGGTTCGACCCCTCCCGAGGGCACTTGTGGTAGAGTGTGCCTACACCACTTCGGAGTAATCCATTGGAGGTCAGTAGTCGTCGGTGGTCCGTACTCGCAAGGGTACGGACCGAAGTCGTTGAGGGTACTTATATTATCTTGAGCAACGGCATCGTCGCGCCAAGCCACTGCATTTCGCGCTCAATTCCTGCCCAATCTACCTCTCTGAACTTGTCCTTGAGCGGGAGCCATATGGGATGAGCAGAGCCAAAAGCTCTGCTTTTCTCTTTATTTACGGGCTTATTCAGATGTTCGAATATTTTATTTTGGTCTATTTTCTCTCCCATAAGCTCGCCGACTCGGTCAAAGATGATTTTAAACGCTTTGTGAAAGGAAACCTCGACTTTTTTGCCGTTTAGCGTGGTGTTCGAAAAAATCAGGGACAAAAGCAGTTTTTTGTCGTCCACCATCTCCGTCTTGTTCCGGTTGATGTAAATTTTCCATGCCTGCTTGGCCACTTGGAGGACCGTCACGCCCATTTCGAAGTATTTCAGGTTGGCGTCTTTGTGCTTATTGAGGCTGTCCAGTATCTGCTCCTGCTCGATTTTGTATTGTTCAAACTTCTTTTTATAAAAATCCTCGCTGATTTTCTCGTCGATCTTGTCATCGTATATCTTATCCAGCCGTTGCGTGGCGATTTCATACCGGCGGTTGAGTTCGGCCGTGGACTTGTCGCGGAATTCTATCTCCTCGCTATGGCTTTCCTTGAGAGCTTCCTGGACCCAGGTGAGCATACTTTCCACGGCCTGTTCGCCTTTGGGGTTCAGCGAGTTCATGGTTTCTATCAATTGCGTATCCAAGACCTCCTGCCGGACAAACTCCCGTTGTTGGCAATTTTTGTAATGATTGCAGTGGCCGTACCAGTGGCCCCGTTGTATCTCCCAGGTTATTCGGCCTTTGCATTCGTTACAGCGAAAGACATTTTTAAAGAGCGGATTATGCTTGAAGTATCTCGGCGTGCCATTGGTGTGCATGATCTCCTGGCACCGGTCATACAGCTCTTTGGTGATGAGCGGTTCGTGGCCGCCTTTGGTCAGCCGGCCGTCCCAGCGGTTCATGCCGAAGTAGAACGGATCGCCGAGAAGTTGATGGACTCTTGAATGGCTCACTTTATTTCCTCCACGGGACCGCAAGCCTTCAGTGTAGATGACTTCGGAGAGTTTTTTGGTTGAGTAGCGGTTAGTGGCGTATAGGTCAAACATTTTTTTGATGAGCGGCGACTTGTCCGGATCAATCACATGGATTTTATGTCCCTTTTCGCCAATGGTTTTATATCCAAGCGGCGGTTTGGCCGGAAGCCAGCCTTGGGACAGTTTTTCTTTTTGTCCTTTCCTGACGTTTTCAGAAAGCAGGCGAATGTAATATTCGGCCGTGGCCACTTTGACTCGCCACATAAACCATTCGTGTGACTTGGAGTCTTTGTGAAGAGTACATCCTTCTTTCACCAGATGAATGGTGTGTTTTTCATCGGCCAGTATCCATTCGTCGATCACCGGCACATCCGCAAAGTTACGAGTCAGACGATCGGTTGTTTCCACGAAGACGGTGTTGATCTTGGTTTTGGTCACATATTCCAGCATCTCATGGAATATTTTTCTTTGGATTTTTCCGGCGGCCGATTCCTGAATGGCAAAAACCTTCGTGAGCTCAAAGCCGTTCCGGTCGGCATAATCATGTAAAAGTTTTTCTTGAGCCGGTAGCGAGTAGCCGGTGTCCTCTTGATCCTTTGAGGAGACACGGGCATATCCTACGGCTCGCATTGATTCATTTTCGTTTTGCATTGTCATAGTCATTTTTTTGTTAATAATTATTTGTTCGAATGCGACCTTTGGTACCAAGACACACCATACGCTAATTTTTTGAACAAGCTAAGCTCGAGTTGCCCACATGCCTGGATTTTTCTCAAAATGTTGTAATTTCCTGTAATTTGTTGCATCTAAGTGTATTTATCCTTGTGTAAATTTTTACCAGATTTGTTGGCTTATGTTGGGTTTTGCCGGGTTTTAGTGTATTTATTTTTGTTCGATTCGTTGCTGTTTACTGCTGATTATTGCCGTTAAGTGTATTTATCATTTCCTGTTTTTCCTGAAGTTTCCGGATCAGAATCTGATCCTCGGCGTATTGGTTGTAAGCTTCTTTTAAGAATCCTTTCGCTCTGAACCACGACTTGACTGTATCAAGAGAAACTCCCGCTTCACTGGCGATTTCCTCATAAGGGACACTAAGCCACTGCATCTCGATTGCTCGTTTGTGCCACGGTCTTAAGTAAGTGAGCTTGGGCATATTACTTGATGGACATCTTGCGAAGTAATTCCGCTCTGGCTTCGGCGATGCTTTTTAATTTCTCGGACCGGCCGTTAACTTCTTTATAATTTTCTTTAATTTCTTTTAAACCCTTAACTTCTATATCATCGCCGTCCGAGGCAGTCTGCTTGCCGTGCCGTCCGGTTTTGTATGCAGATTGGTTTCCGTTCTGCGTCAGATGTAGGACGGAGAGCAAAGTAATGCTCCGGGGTTTGAACTTGGCGTCCTCGCCCCTGGTTTTTGTGATTGCGATAAAACTCCACTCCTCGAGTTTGGCCAAACACTTCTTAATCGTCCGCCAGTCTTTTAAGCCGGAATAAATCAGAAGTGTTTTATTTGATGCTTCTACGGTTTGGCTCGCTTTATTTGAAGCAATCTCGGTTAAGGCACAATACACGTTGCGTAAGTTACGAAACGCATCCACGCCGATGTGCTTATCAAGCCACTGCTGTCGCATGTATCGCAAGGCCGGCTTATCCTGATAAGCAAATGGCAATTCGCGGTAATCGCGGACCTTATATTTTTTGTCGCTCTGGTTCATTGTC
>Ga0209542_10011733_pt1 | contig 15485 bp, 20 predicted proteins | sample RifCSPhighO2_01_FD_184028 | JGI IMG/M metagenome (GOLD analysis project Ga0209542, IMG submission 184028) | Soil microbial communities from Rifle, Colorado - Rifle CSP2_plank highO2_0.1 (SPAdes) (version 2) | ecosystem: Environmental > Terrestrial > Deep subsurface > Rock core/Sediment ... | reverse complement strand
AGTTCTGTCAAAAATGGAACCCCCCGCCTCTCTCGAGGCGGGGGTTTTAACCCACAAGATAGCCGATGGCTATCTATGCCGCATCAATAAAAGTTGTGTGTTTCTTAACATTTTTGATTAGTCACTATCTTATACCCTATCAATTCCTCTGTCAACAAGATCTAGACACACCGAGTTGATACAATATCTTTTGCCCGTCTTAGTTGGCCCGTCGTCGAAAAGATGGCCTAGATGAGCCCCGCACTTCTTGCACACCACTTCTGTTCTAGATAGACCATGACTATTATCTGGCTTAAGCTGGATCACCTGCCTGCCGGCAGGCAGGTCAAAACTTGGCCAACCTGTACCAGAATCAAACTTAGCATCTGAAGAAAATAATTCTGTCCCGCAGTTTTTGCATCCATACATCCCCTGCTCTTTAGTGTTCATATATTTCCCAGAGAACGGTGGCTCTGTACCTTTATTCCACATGACTTCTTTTTCTAACTCGTTTTCACTCATGTTTTTGTTTTAGAAGATCAGCAAATTCTTTTTGCACTTTCTCAAGTTTGGGGTTAATCATTATTTGGCAATACGGGGCATTCTTATTATTATCGTAATAATCTCTGTGATAGTTCTCTGCTTCATAAAAATGATCGAGTGGCACAAGTTCGGTAACGGCATCAAGTTCTTTAATAAACTTCTCGGCTTCTTCTTTCTGACTCGGTGTCGTATAGAAAATTATTGAGCGATACTGAGGTCCAACATCATTACCCTGTCTATTGACTGTCGTGGGATCATGAGAGGCGAAGAAGACAGTGAGAAGAACATGGTAAGAAATCTCGCTCGGATCATATCCAATATATGTGACTTCTGCATGACCTGTATTTCCTCGAGAGACTTTCTCATATATCGCATCTTCCTTTGTGCCACCAGAATAACCGGGCAAAACTGTTTTAACTCCCTTTAGCATCTCAAATACCGCTTCAGTACACCAGAAACATCCGCCACCAAATACTGCCTTTTCCATATTTCTATTATAACTGTATAATCCCCTAAGAAATGTTCTTCTAGGAAGATAAACCCGAACCTGTACAGGAGGAGTTTATGTACTCCAGTAGGATTTTGGCCATAGCGTTCATCATCATCTTCACGGTCGTTCTCGGCCATGAGAAGTCGACCGGGGTCGAAGAATCCGATCTCATGCGAATCCTGGAGGGTCTCACGGCAGTCGTGTCAGGGTCCTGTTACGACGAGTTCGGCGCGGAACACTACTGCGTGAAGTGCATTAAAAAGGGTGAAGTGGGTTTCTTCCTCATCGTTCTCTCAGAGGACAGGTCGGAAGAAATCCTCATCATTCATGTCGTAGACGAAACCCGGACCATAGTCTGGCAGAAGTGAATCGAACTCTAATATTGGAGACAGGAACGTCTGACGTTCCTAGGGGAGGTAGTCGAGAAGACTTACCTCCTCTTTCGTTATGCAAATGTTCGCACCTCGCAAGAAAACAAATTTTATTAATACCCGATATTATGGGTGATCATTATCAACTCATTTTTTCTTGAGGAATCTCTCTAGCTCTATTTGCATTTGAGTAAGTTCCCGTTCATGTTGACCCATACTAGTTCTCATATGCTCTACTTCAGATTTAAGCTGTAGAACTTCGGCCTGCTCGTTATCAAAAATTCTTTTTGTCCTTTCTAACTCCAATGCCTTTCTTTTTAAATGCTCTTCTTTTGTCGCTAAATCGCGCTGTTCATTCTCCATCTCTCTCTTCAAAGTCTCCAGTGCTTGGCTTGATGCAATCATTATATTTTATAGATACCCGCGGGCATAGGCAATTACTACAATACTTAGAGAAATAAGACAAAGAAACCCAAAAAGGAATTTGAAAAAGGACTTGTCAAAGTAACGCATTGTTTGATTATAGGCCTCCTTAGACTAAATATCACCAATGTTATCCACAATTGTACATGTGCAAGTCTGACTTGCACAATTTATTCAAGAGTCAGATCATTGAGCCGACCAGACCAGACGTCAGATTTTTCAACATAAAATTTTAGCATTTCATAAGCATCTTGCTTAGAAAGTGTATCTTTGTGAACCTGGCTAATGAGTCCTTCAGCATCATCAAGAATCGGAGAACTGATACCGAGTGCGTAGGCTGGCAGGCTAGAAAAATTATATTTTAAGGCCCAACCCCATGCTTTATCGAAATCTTTAAGCGCTACTGAAAGACCACCGGAATAAAGTTCAAGTACATTTTTCACTTGAATATAGAATACTAAATACCTCAAGTATGAATTAACGTCCACTAGCTTAGCTTTGTAAGCCCCCTGGAAAATACTTCCCTTGCTCTCATATTTTAGGTTAAAACATAGTGACATGCTACCGCAAAGCCGTTGAATAAACTTAGTAATTCCTCCTTCTTCTTTTTCTTGCAAGAGGAGATGGAAATGATTTGACATAAGCGTCCAGACTAAGATTCTGACCAGAGGTTCTCTTTTAGGCCAGACGTCCGGCCGTTCAAATAAAGGAAGTTCAGCAGTTTCTCTATGCCAATTTCTATTACTATAAGCATCATTTAAAAGAAAAAGAGACTTTACAAATCTCCACCCGTCGGCATCGTCCTCCACGATATTCATCCCACGACCACCGCGTTTAATCACATGCACTATAGAGTTAATGGTATATGGTTCAACTCTCATTACTTTCATTATACCGTGCAAGTCAGACTTGCACAACTGACGCTCAAAAAACCGCTTTCGGGCGGTTTTTTGATTAATCAAGAAATAAACTGGGATTAATAGTTACCGCTTGCTTGCATTGCCTGTAATTCCTGGGTCAAGAGAATGATGAGTTGCTGGATAAGTGGGATGAGTGCTGTGCGAATCTGGGCGATTGCCGCCTGTTTCGCTGACGGAGTCATAGAAGAAAAATTGGGATTAGTTACAAGTTGAGCAACCGGTGAAGCCTGTGGAGCTGGAGAACCTCCTCCACCTCCACTACTGCCACTAGTACCACCTGAAGAGCTTATGCCAGCATTACAAACTGCAGCAGACGGTGTAATGGTGACTGTTTGGGTGGCGGTGACACTCTTGTATTCTAGCGTCGCATCGGTTGCCGTACAGGTGTAGAAGGCGCTTGAGATAGCAGGAAGGGCGGCTAGGTCGTTTGCATTAGGAGCATTGACCTTGAACGTAGAACCCGCTTCGAGCGATACGGAGAAGCTAGTCGCATCAACAGTAATAGATGCGATACTTGCAGTAGTCCCAGTTACATTAATGGTGATGCCATTTACGCTAATTACCGTATCCGAAGTAAGCAACACATCGTTATAAGCGGCAAAAGCTGGCAGTGCGAAGCTTAAGCTTAGGCCCAACGCCAATACTATTTTCCATGTTTTTTTCATTGGCTGTTTGTTAATTAGGGTTTATAAGCTTATTCAATGCAGATATAAGCGTAGACTAGAGGACCGACGGTTGCTGTCTGCGTTATAGTAATACCAGTCGTTGCGACCACATAACTGAAACCAGCGGTAGCAGCGTTAGCATTCGCAGCGGCATTCATTGGAGTTACAGTGCATACAGGAGCTGTTGCATATGCCACGTTAAATGCCACTATTGCTGTTTGGTTAGCACAAGTTGCAGTAAGTACGCCTCTCATGTCTGTTGAACCAGCAGATACAGAATCGTCAGTACATGTTCCCGTAGTGCCGGTAGGCGCAGTTGTTTGGGTTGAACGTAAGTGGGATCCTAATGCGGCGCCGGCAATGATCGCTTTCCCGCCTAACGAAATAAATCCATCAGTGGCATTCGAGATTGTTTCGCCGTTCTGTAGCCGAATATCAGCAGTGCCGTAATCAACGGCTTTATAACTGCCAACAGCTGCACTGAACAAATCTAAACCGTAAGTAAACTTGGAGGCTGCCGTAGAGTTAAGGTATCGAACGGCATAGGCTGCGCCAGGTGCAACTGTGCCAGTATCACCGCCAAGAACAGCCATAACGGCTGAGTTGGCAACGCTGGTTTCTGCTTCACCGACTAAACCGGCCTTAGGGCCAACTAAAGCGTCGCTCGTAGTAACAGAGTATTTACCAATTGTGCCGGCATGAATAGTAGCATTGGTATTAGAAAGAGTATCACCCATGAAATTACCCATAACACCCGCATGGTATCCACTTGTGCCGCCCGCCGCACCTTCGTAGGTCAAGTCGCCCCATATGGTTTGGAAAGAACCGGTAAGCGCGGTGGTTCTGGTCATTGAGGCTCCCACCTCACCGGCCGCCACAGAGATATCGCCGCTGGCATCTATAGTCGTCGTTGCTGTACCCCCGAAGTAGGCCTTGTCATTCACCGAGAGCCTCGTCGTTGAGGCCTGACCACCAAGAGTAGACTGACCGACCACAGAGAGAGTACCACCCGTTGAAATATTGGTACTAATGGTGGTAGCGGCACTAACCAACCCTGTGATAAGCAAAACCGATACGACCACAGAAAGAGTAACCGCTATCGGTCCTTTACTAACAACTTTCCCCATTAAATCTTTTAATTTTTTCATATTTTACTTAAGTTTTAATTTTTTCTAACTACAAATCATTATATCATAGTAATCTCATAATAATTTTTTTAAAAACAAACTGTGGACAACCCCGTACCAGAACAAGTTCGGTACGGGGCCAGAGGCCCACACAATCAAAAAACCGCCCGAAGGCGGTTTTTTGATGCTACGAGTAAGTCGTAGTCTTTAGCAATCCTTGCAGACTACGGAAGTGTAACAGTTCCTGTCCTCCAAGCAGAGTTTCCTGACATGAAGGTCGAAGCATATCTCTCACCTACGTCAACTGCAGTAGCCCAGAGGATTCTGTCAATCTGGACTGCGTAAGCACCGGTAGTGATGTCACCAGTACCTATAAGACTTGAACCGTATCGTGAGTTGAACACCATCGATACAGGGATATCAACTGTGTTGCCTTCTGCCAACGTCCAGCTGTTCGTGGTCGTAGAAGTAACGCCAGCTGGAACAGTGATGGCCGTTGAAGAAGCGACGTCGGCAAGAGTGCTTGCAATCGTTGAACCAGACACTGCGGCACCGCCTCGATAAATAGTTGTCGAGGTAGCAGTATCACCAGTCGGGATACCAAGTACCACCAATGGGTAGGTCGTCGAAGCAGAATCACCGAAGACGATGTCTCCACCGACAGCCTTCATCCTGATGACGAAGTCAGCTTTAGCAGTGGTAGTAGCACCAGTGAAACCTGGAGTGCCACCATAAGTAATACTCTTAGAGACCAAGCTTAATTCAGGACCAACTTTGCGAACACCGATTGATTCGCCAGTAGCCGTACCGGACTCGGTGATAGCTGTGCCCTTCATGTTCTCGGCTGTCAAGTTTGAACCAGTCGAGGAAGCAGTGAAGGTACTTACAGCTATAGTTGCGTCTTGAACATCAATCTTAAATGACAATAAAGTCGTAGTGTCCTTCAAGATTTTGTAATCGATGTCAGTGAAAGTAACGCTTGCCGTACCATTGAAGTTCTGTGACGTAGCCGAACCAACAAGGGTAGTGCCATTGTAGAGGTAAGCGGCCGAGGTCGAAGCAGAACCTCCACCAGTCTTGGACACGTTAACTACCACATCGGTGAGAAGAACATCGTCCTTCTCTGCCTTGAGACTCATCTTCAAGAGTTCGAGCTTATCGCACTCATCCTCGGTTGAGGAAAGAGTACAGACAACGTCATTGTCTTGAGGGGTGTCGGAAGCGGTCGATGCAGTCAACGTAGCACTCTCTGACAGATCACCTTCAGTGGTGAAGCTATTGGAGAAAGCAGTAGCCGGACCATATTGATTGACATTCAAGCCATCAATGGAGCGAACACCGTCAACTGGAACACCGACAGACCAAGTTTCTGTATCGTAATCTGTATCCCAAGTGTTTCTAGCATCAAGAGCGATAGTTAGAACCTTGGTTGCATTCTTAGCGACAACGAAACTGAAGCCAGAGATAGTAATGAAGTAATCAGAACCATCTTTGACAACGGTGCTTGAGCTAAGATCTGCCGAAGCAAGAACAGTAGAATCGTCCATGACGTAGATCTTGGAAGCAATCTTGTTGTAGAAGTTTTGGTCTGCAACAGTTGTTCCTGTTACGTGGTCAAGGTCGAGTTTGACTCTCTCGATTTTCATATCGGAGGTCTTTGCTTCAATCTTGATACCGAGGACTGCTCTCTTTCCATCAGCTTCATAAAGCTTTGTGCCTGAAGCGGGATTCGGATTCTTGGTAACAGTTATGGTTCCTTCAACACCAGGAGTAGTGATAACACCACCAGATGTTACAGTACCAGAACATGAAAGGCCGGTCGTTGGGCTGAAGCCGGTAGCTGAAGTACAGCCTGCTGGGTAAGTTCCTGTGCCACCTGTGGTCGTACCACTTGCGGCGTTAGCAACCCCTCTAGAGATAGGACCGAAGTAACCAGCTGCTGGAGTTATTCCATTAGCTACTTGCCATTTAGCGACTGCGGCTTTCGTGAGAGAGCCGAAGTAACCCATAGCTACGCCTGCTGGCATGACCAAGTGACCTTGAGCCACGAGCATCGTCTGAAGAGCAGTAACATCAGCACCCTTACTTCCTACAGTAAGATTGACGTTGAACTGAACAGTTGATACAGCGGAACCACCTGTAAGGGTAGCAAGCTGTCCCATGAGCGTGTCGATTTGTGCTTGGAGTTCAGCAACTGTCAAAGCACCTGCCATTGGTACTAAAGTACCGAAAGCGATGGTTGCACTTACTGCGATTCCAGCAATTTTTGCAATTCTAATTTTATGCATTGTTAATTTTATTTCTAATGCGTGAACGCTTCCCAATAATTTATAAAGTTTGTTTGGTCTGCGCCACGGGTATTAATTTATTCACTTTTGCCAACAACGGATTAAGCCTTTGCTGGCAAGTTATTAGATTATAGAGGATATTGCGGCAAATGCCAAATGCCCTGTGGATAAGCCCATGATACAGGATTTATCGTTATTAGGCAAGGGAGTAGCGACTCCAACGTTTCTCCCCTTTTTTCTTTAACACACCAGAAGCTACCATAGCAGAGAGTTCACGTTGTATAGTTTTCTCACTACAACCGTTTATTAGAGGGGAAACGTCCTTTATCATGATCTCTCTTTTACGCTTCAAAATGGTGATAATAATGCTTTGTCGACTATTTTTCTTTACTGAAACAGCTCCAAATGTTTTCAAAACCGGCTTGTCAATAATATTGTCCTTTATATAATCTATCTTTTGTGGTGGTGGCAAAGCTTTTTCAGTTATTGCTAACTCTTTAAGAAAAGAGAGGTCTAAAGGTTTTTCTGCCTCTTCTACAAGTCTAGTTAATTCATTAATTACAATATTATAATTTGTTTCCGACACTAGGCCAGCAGTTTTAGCCATAGAAAATAGAGATGAAATCTCTATGGAGATACTGGGTTTGTCTTTTATACTATTAGAGATAAGGTCGGTAGATAAAGTTCTAATCCTCCATTTTAATGGTTCCTTATCGTCAAAAAAGCTCGTAATCAGGTATAGGGCAGAAGCTATTTTTTGTATTTTTTGACTTAATTCAGACATGTGAATATATGTTGTCTTTTAATGTCTTTTATACTCTGTCCTTTAATCATAACATATTATGTCCTTTATTGCAAGTAAATATATTATGTGGCTAAAAGACAAATTTTGCAACCCCCGTAAAATTCGCTTCGCTCATCACGGGGCTAGCCTTATTCATGTTATTATTTTCATTATGGTGAAAGATCGGAAAAAAAAGATACGTAACTGGGATGAGAGCGGGATGTCAATATTCAGGATTACCTCGAGAGAGACAGCCAATGGCATCTTGGGCGTGTTTTCAGTGGTACTTTCGATCTTTCTGTTTCTTGGAACTTTTGGTTTAGCCGGCCGAGCCGGTATCGTTGTTTATGACTGGTTCTCTTATTTTTTTGGACTTGGTTACTATCTGCTACCAATAGTCTTTTTATTATTGGCAATATCATTCCTCCGAGAACAGGAGAGGGACTTCGCTATGCCGCAGTTTTTCGGTTCATTTATCCTTTTTCTATCATCTCTTGGGCTTGTCAATCTTCTCTCGAGCAAAGGTGGTGTTATAGGAAATTTAATATCTAAGCCCCTAGATACTTTCTTTCACATCTACTTCAGCACTGTGATTCTTTTGGCATTCATTGCCATTTCAATATTAGTTATTTTTAATGCCTCTATAAAGTTTGATGTGATTTCTTTCATAAAAAAATTATTCTTAAAGAAGGAGATAGCTCCTCTGGCCCCTATGGAAAATGCCGCTATCGATAAAGCGGTAGAAGAAGCAAGAAGTAAGAAGCAAGAAGTAAGAATAGATTCAACCATCCCGAAGCCGAGAAGTGAGGATGAGGGGTTCGTGCCGACAATTAGGCGTCGAAGTGGTAAGCGTTGGGTTCCCCCACCCCTTTCCCTTTTGGAAGGAGACCGCGGTAAACCAGGTGTCGGTGATATAAAGGCCAACGCCAATTTGATTAAACGTACTCTGCTTAACTTCGGAATCGTGGTTGAGATGGATGAGATTTCAATCGGACCGTCTGTCACACGCTATGCATTAAAACCTGCTGAGGGAGTCAAGCTTTCAAAAATTCTTGGATTACAAAATAATCTTGAACTAGCACTTGCGGCACACCCCATACGCATTGAGGCGCCAATACCAGGTAAGTCACTCGTCGGTATTGAGGTCCCCAATACACTCAAATCAACCATTGGTCTCGGATCCCTCGTCTCAGACGAGCAATATTCAAGGAGTACCCTACCGCTCTTAATATCACTTGGTAGAGATATTGCGGGCCATTCTCATTTTGCAAATCTTGGCAGAATGCCCCACCTCCTGTTGGCTGGCGCTACCGGTTCAGGTAAGTCAGTGACCATCCATGCCATAGTTACATCCCTCCTCTTCAGAAACCCGCCGGAAAATCTCAAATTTATGATGATAGACCCCAAGCGTGTTGAACTGACAATGTACAACAGCATCCCCCACCTTCTCACACCCGTAATCACTGACCCGAAGAAAGCCATTCTTGCCCTCAAGTGGGCCGCCAAGGAAATGGAGCGACGTTACAACATCCTTGAAGAAAATAAAGTACGAGACATTGATTCATACCACCAAAACATCTTAACCAAAGAAACACAGAAAGAAAGTGACCCGATGCCCTTCATCATCATTATCATAGATGAGCTGGCAGACTTGATGCAGTCTTATCCTCGAGAATTAGAGTCTGCTGTAGTACGGCTGGCGCAAATGAGTCGCGCTGTTGGTATTCACCTTATCCTCTCCACCCAGAGGCCATCCGTGAATATTATTACCGGATTGATTAAAGCAAACATCCCAGCACGTATAGCTCTGCAAGTATCATCACAAATTGACTCACGCACTATCCTTGATAGTTCTGGAGCCGAGAAACTGCTCGGCTCCGGCGACATGCTCTTTCTCTCTGGAGAGATGTCAAAACCCTTACGCATCCAGTCGGCATATATTTCTGAAAAAGAAGTTAAAGCAGTTACAAAATACCTTTCAGACACCTATGCTGATGAACTTCAAGATGAAATAAATTTCTCTGGTGAGAATGCGAACAATTCTATCTTCACTGCGACACTAGGTGAAGATGATGGTTATGACGGAGATGATGATGAATTATATGAAGAGGCAAAAGCGACTGTGTTAGGGGCAGGCAAGGCGTCGACTTCATTTCTCCAACGCAAATTACGTATTGGTTATGCACGTGCTGCACGTCTAGTGGACATGCTGGAGGAGCGAGGAGTAGTAGGAGCTGGCTCTGGCGCAAAAGCCCGAGAAGTAATCGGGTCAGAAGTAGGTAGTATGGAACATGAAGTAAGTGAAGAAAATTCTGAAAAAACAACGCAATGAAAATAGTGGTAATTAGGCCAAAGTACTTATTCTTAATTGCCTTCTTCATACTCCTTACTTCTTACTCTATTTTCCAAGCACGATCCTATATCCTCGGCCCGCAGGTCTGGATCGATAGCCCCCAAGACGGCCAAATGGTTGAAGACCCTTTGGTTATCTTGTTCGGTCGATCTAGAAATATTGCTTGGATTAGCATAAATGACCGCCAGATATTTACAGATGAAGATGGCAAATGGAGTGAAAAATTGATAGTTTCAAGGGGTATAAGTATAATGACCGTTAGGGCTCGCGACCACTTCGGCCGTGAGACAGAAAAGAAGGTCCGGATTGTCTTAAAATAAAATATGAAAATAAAAAACGAAATAAAAAATATTGACTCTACTTTAGATGCTATCCGAGTGAAGTTTGGTGAGGATTCAATTATGAAGCTTGGCGATAAACCTAAAGTGGGGGTGGATGCTATCTCTACTGGCTCTATCGGGCTAGATGCTGCGCTTGGCGTGGGCGGTCTGCCACGCGGAAGAATTATTGAAATTTTTGGTCCCGAATCTTCTGGGAAAACCACCCTTTCCCTACACGTCATAGCGGAAGCGCAAAAGACGGGTGGGATTTGCGCGTTCATAGATGCCGAGCATGCTATGGACCCAGAATATTCCAAACGTCTGGGTGTAAAGATTGACGAACTCCTAATTTCCCAGCCGGACACTGGTGAGCAGGCATTAGAGATTGTGGACTCCCTGGTACGCTCGGGCAAAATTGACGTCATAGTTATAGACTCGGTGGCAGCTCTCACGCCCAAAGATGAGATAGAGGGCGACATGGGAGCATATCACGTGGGCAAACAAGCGCGGCTGATGAGTCAGGCACTTCGTAAACTCACAGCCATTGTGGCCAAGTCCAAGACTATCGTCATCTTCATTAACCAAATCCGCATGCAGATAGGTGTTATGTTTGGCAATCCAGAAACCACTCCGGGAGGCAAAGCGCTAAAATTTTATACCTCGGTGCGTTTAGATATTCGCCGTATTGCTCAAATTAAGAAAGGTGAGGAAGTGATGGGCGGACGCACGAGAGTGAAAGTGGTGAAAAATAAAGTAGCCGCTCCTTTTCGACAGACAGAATTTGACCTGATGTACAACGAGGGCATCTCACGCGAAGGCGAACTGATCGCTCTAGGTGAAAAGTTTGGTATTATGAAAAAATCTGGCAACTCTTACGAATACGGTGAGACTAAACTCGGTCGTGGTTACGACTCTACGCGCCAATTCCTACGTGAAAATAAAAAAGTTGCTGATCAAATATTAAAAGACATTAGACAAAAGCTTAAGGAAACGTAGAATAGTGCTTTCATGCTGGAATACAATGAGGTCAAAGAAGGAAAATATGTGGTCTTTGAGAATGAGCCGTATGAGGTTATTGGTTCACATGTTTTTCGTAAACAACAAAGAAAGCCAGTCAACGCTAGCAAATTAAAAAGTCTTTTAACTGGGAGAATTTTGGAACACTCTTTCCATGCCTCTGACAAGGTCCAAGAAGCTGATATTGAGAGAAAGGGAGTGAGATATTTATATACTAATGGAAGGCGCCCACCCTCCGGGCTCGGCGGGCAGGAGTACTGGTTTTCTGAAGTAGGTGACGCATCAAAGCGATTCAAATTATCGGAAGAGATAATCGGACCAGCTGCCAAGTTTATCAAACCAAATATAATAGTTGATGCAATGCTTTTTGAAGATAAGATCATTGGCCTCAAACTGCCTATTAAAATGGACTTGAAAGTGACAGAAGCTCACCCTGCGACCAAAGGCAACACGGCCCAAGGAGCTACCAAAACAGTTAAACTTGAAACAGGAACAGAAATTCAAGCCCCGATGTTTATTAAAGAGGGGGACGTTGTGCGGGTGAATACGGAGACCGGCGAGTACGCAGATCGAATATAAGACCAATTAGACACCCGACAAGACTCCAATATAGGACAACAAACCATAATTCGTGGTACATAATCCATCCTTCACCAACAATTTTATAAATAAAGATTAGAGGTAAAAAAATTGGCACAGCAAGAAAATCTGCAAAACAACCCATCCCCGTTGGTGTGAGACAAAGTACTTTCAAAAACAAAGAGAGTCCAATGAGCGCCGGACCAAAAAGAGCCCCTTGAATAGAGTACGGCACATGCATTTCCAAATTATAACTCAAAACTATCTGGAAACGTATGGCAGAAGACCCAAGAAACGGGCTCGCTTGATAGCAAGCGCAAGTTGTCGTCCAAACTTAGAAGGAATGCCTGATCGCTTGCGAGATTGGATACGAGCATGCGGTGTCAAAAACTTCTTCAGAGTACCGACATCTTTGTAGTCGATATGCTCAATCTTATTTTCTTTAAAATAATTCTGTTTTCTCATATTATTTATAGTAAGCTTGTCGAACTAAAATGGTATGTCATCTACGTTAACAGTCTCTTCCGGATAGTCGATAGTATCAACAGGTGGAACTTCTTGCTTATCTTCTTTCGCCACATTTGCAGTTGCCGGCATGGCACCATCGCGTCTAGGTCCAAACTGGACTCTGTCGGCAACCACCTCTGTACGATACTTCTTAGTCCCATCAGCCGCATCCCAACTTCTGGTCTGTATGCGACCTTCGACATAAATACCAGAGCCCTTTTTCATATACTGATTGACAGTCTCGGCAGTACGCCCGAACGCAACCACGTTGTGATATTCCACATCTTCCTGCTTTTGCCCATTTTTATCTTTCCAGGTGCGATTGGTAGCTACAGAAAAATTCACTACTACTGTCCCGCTTGGTAGAGATTTAAGTTCTGGGTCGCGGGTCAAGTTCCCATAGATAATGGCTTTATTGATATACATGAAGTTATTTTACCACGACTTCTTCTTCGGGACTAGGAATCATTGGTTCTGGCTCCTCCAACAGAGCCCTCGCTTTGGCAAAAGTAAAAATAGTTTCGCGGGGAGCGTTTATCATAAGAAATCTGAGAACCTCTGCTATTTTCTCTACGCCATCTTTGATTGCTTGCGCTTTCGCCCTCTCGGCCTCAAATTTTATCCAACCTAAATACGCATCCGAAAGTACATAGCGACTAGCGCCTATGGTCTTGGACATCGAGTAAGAAAGATCTTCTTTGAAAGGTTCTTCTGCGTCAATCTCTATGCCACCTTCCTTGGTAATCACCTTTCGTATAGTATCTGTCACAAGAGATAACTTATCCTCAGGGATACTCGGCAAAATAAGATAGCCGATTTCGTATACGGATAATTCCCCCTGATCAACTTCTTTACTTCTCATAAGTGGGTACTACCCTATCATAGAAAGCGCGTTATTGACAAGGGCAATCCTGACCTTTTCTTCATCTTCCCCCCTAATCATTGCAATCGCCCTAACCACCTCATTTACATAACTTGGCTCATTACGCTTACCCCTATGTGGCACTGGGGTCACATAGGGCGAATCCGTTTCGGACATAATCATGTCAAGCGGTGCTGTTTTTATTACTTCATCATAATCATGCGTGAAAGTGATCACTCCTGTGAAAGAAATAGTAAACCCTAGACCGAAAAGCTTTTCAGCAACCTCTTTACTACCAGCAAAGAAATGCACATTGCCACGGAGTTTGCCTTTGAATGATTCGAGGATCTCTAAAAGCTCCTCATAAGCATTACGGGCGTGAATCATGACTGGCTTATCGCAAGTGATAGCGAAGTCAATCTGATCTAGAAATAATTTTCTTTGCCTCTCGTAATCTTCAAATTTGTCAGCATGGAAAAAGTCGAAGCCACACTCCCCCACCGCCACAACTTTAGGATGCTTCACTAACTTCCCGTACTTTGATATATCATAGTACTCTGCCCGATTGTCTACCGGGTGAATACCGACGCACGCATATATTTCTTCATATTTTTCTGCCAAATCTACTGCTATTTTTGAAGACTCAAAATCTGTTCCGATTACTATAGTGTGCGTCTCTGTCTCTTTTAACCTCGCAACCACCTCCTCCAAATCTTTTTGGTACTCTGGAGCATTTAGATGAGAATGTACGTCAAAATATTTAGGCATTTATTCGCGGAAATAGAGTTTCAGGCATTTTATTCTCCTTAATAGCAACGAGGATTTTCTCCGAAGTCTCGGGCATAAATGGGGTGAGAGAATAACCGACATGTGCAAGTTTAGTCACGAGACCTGCAATAACTTCTTCATCCTTTGACTCCCAGGGTTTAGCCTCCTGAATTTCGGCATCCAGTTCCCCCATTTGTTCCCAAATATGATCAACTGCTTTCTGAATCTCAAACTTATCTAACATCTCTTTCAATTTATCGCCCATGGTCAAAGCTCGGCTTTGACCAACGGGTGTATCGAGATGGGTTTCAGCTAATTTCATAATTCTCGAAACTAGATTCCCCAAGCCATTTGCCAAGTTAGCATTGTACGTAGTCTTTAATTTTTCTCTTGAAATATCCGTATCTTCAAACTGGTTAAACTCGCGCATAACAAAGTAACGCAAAGCGTCTAATCCATATTCATCTATAATCTCTTGCGGGCTAACTACATTACCGAGACTCTTAGACATTTTCTGCCCCTCATAATTTATAAAACCGTGGATTAAAATTTGTTTTGAGGGAGAGAGTCCAGCTGACATGAGCATTGCTTGCCACATAACTACTTGTTGGCGAATCTGGTCTTTCCCGGCAAACTGCACTACTGGCCAGTATTTATTAAAGGTATCAAGATCACTAGGCCAGCCTATAGTGGAAATGTAGTTTACGAGGGCATCAAACCAGACGTACATCACGTGTTTGCCATCTCCAGGAACATCTACCCCCCAGGACATTTTCTCTTTCAAACGCGATATTGAAAAATCTTCTAATCCCCTGTCTATAAGAGCCCGCATCTCATTGAGACGCGAATCTGGCACAACAAATTCTGGATTTTTATCATATAGCTCAAGCAGTTTTGGGCTATATTTAGAAAGTTTAAAAAAGTAATTTTCTTCCTCAATAATCTCAAGCTCTTTATTCGGATGGATGGGACACCCGCCTTCTACAAGTTCCGAATCTGTTTTCTCCAGTTCACATCCGACGCAGTATCTGATCTTATATTCTTGTTTATAAATATCTCCAGCTTTTTCGCAGAGTTTCCAAAACTCTTGTGCGGCTTTTTTGTGCCTTTTATCTGTAGTACGAATAAAATGTAAATCTTCGCTTAGGCCAAGCAGTGTCTTGAGACTTCTAAATTTTTCAACAAGCTCATCGGTATAAGCTTGAGGGGTCTTGTTTTCTGCCAAAGCTACTTGATAAATCTTCAAACCATGTTCATCTGTGCCAGTATTGAAAAACACATCGTAACCTTGAAGTTTTTTATATCGAGCAATAATATCCGCATGAATCAGTTCCATAGCAAAACCGATATGCGGTTCTGCGTTAACGTATGGTAACGTGGTAGTTATGTAAAACGATTTCATTCGACCTCTGACATTTTAGCAATCTTGCGCTCCTCAAGGTCAGAGACAAACTCCATGACTGCCACGTTACCATACGTTAACGCAGAA
>Ga0209542_10011732_pt1 | contig 15487 bp, 20 predicted proteins | sample RifCSPhighO2_01_FD_184028 | JGI IMG/M metagenome (GOLD analysis project Ga0209542, IMG submission 184028) | Soil microbial communities from Rifle, Colorado - Rifle CSP2_plank highO2_0.1 (SPAdes) (version 2) | ecosystem: Environmental > Terrestrial > Deep subsurface > Rock core/Sediment ... | reverse complement strand
CGGCAGCCAATTCTTCATCATGCTCCAGGACACGCCGCTCCCGAGAAAGTATTCCCTATTCGGGAAAGTGACCGCGGGGCAGGATATCGTGGGCAAAATCGGCGAAGCTGCCGTGGACGCAAACGACCGCCCTCTTGAGCCAATACGGATTGTGAGTGTCTCCATCGCGCCCGCGCCTTGAGCGTACGATACGGCGCAACCCGCCATTTCCGGAATGTCGCGGCGGGAGGATAAGCCAATGCGACCGTGCGCATCCTCGCGTTCGGTTGGATGCGAGCGGAAAAAAAGAAAGACCGCGCCGGGCTCTGCCCGACGCGGTGTCATATCGATACATCATGAACGATCGCTCCGCGCCCCTTCCTGCAGTGCTTGGAATAGCGCAATGGCAAGAGAAACAGCAAGCGAAACCTCATGCACGCACCGCGCGCACCAAAACCGCAGGACAAGCGGATGCTGTTGGTCGAGGAATGTCAGCAAGTGTCCGCAGCGCGTATGAACGATCGCTGGATCGCGCCCGACGAGCTGAATGGAGACGGCGATGGATTCAATCTGTTCCGGCCGAATGGTATCGGCTTCCCAAGCCGCTGCCGCCTCCGGCTGCACCTCGAACGCCCCCGTCAGAGGAATCGCCGCCAAGGGAAGCGCGAGCGGCTTCCCGCCGCGGAACCTCCCTCTCTGGTTGTAGGCCTGAACACAGTCCCAGCAGGCCTTGTCGTACTCCGACCGCTCTTTGCCGAGCGCGTCACGGCGCCGCACCTGACGAAATTTCTTCAATGCCGCGTGATGCTTTCCCCAAGAGCACCATCGCGTGAACGCCTCCTGCCGCATTGTCATTCCGCTTTTCAAGACATTCGCATCCTTTCGCTCCTTCCCCATGCGCCCCGCCTCCTTTTCGTGGTATCGCCGCATCGCGCGAGCATGGATGCCGTTCCCATCCCTGCACTTCTGATACGGGAACGGGAGGACAATGTCAACTGAAGCTCTCGTCTTCGAAAGCGCCATCCGGTCCACTATACTAACGGCATGATACACCGCGGCGTCGCAACATTCACCCTCGACAGCGGGAAATGCCCGCCGTGGCTTTTCGAACGCATGGTCAAACTCGGACGCGGAATAACCGAGGTACTCGTGGACGAATTCGGTCCGGATGAGTTCATCCGCCGCATCGCGGACCCGGTCTGGTTCCAGTCGCTCGGGACGGTGCTCGCCTTTGATTGGAATGCTTCCGGACTCACCACGATCCTCACCGCGGCCCTTAAAGAGGCGATACGCGGAGAAGAAAGACGGCTCGGCGTATTCATCTGCGGCGGAAAGGGGAAGACATCGCGGCGCACGCCCGAAGAGATAGCGCGCTGGGGTGCATGGCTGCGCCTTCCTCCAGGCGCCACGGACGGCCTCGCATACAATTCAAAGATGGCCGCAAAGGTTGATAGCGCGCTCGTCCAGGACGGCTTCCAAATATACCACCATAGTTTTTTCTTCTCCGAGAATGGCACTTGGTCCGTGGTGCAGCAGGGAATGAATACGGATGCCGGAGCGGCGCGTCGGTACCATTGGTTCTCGGAGAGCGCAAAGGACCTTGTTCAAGAACCGCATGCCGCCATCGCGTCCGAAGCGCTTGTTGTGAACGCCCTCAATCTTGTTTCTCGCAAAAGCGAAAAGACACGCACGCTTTCGGTCGAGATGGTGCAAGCGGGACTTCCGTCGCTCATGAAGGACGTGACCATCATCCGGAAACATTCTTCCGCGCTTTCCCGGATGATCTCGCTGAAATATGGCAAGGAACAGCTCGCCCTGCTCAAGCTCGAAGATACCGAATTTCGCTCGCATCCAGTGATCCGCGAGGACTTCACGAAAAGCCGCTACCTCGACAAGGTCCTCGCCCGCGTGACAGCCGCGAAGCCGAAGAATTACGAGGCGCTCGTCGCGCTCGAGGGCGTGGGACCGAAAACCGTGCGCGCGTTAGCGCTCGTCGGCGAGGTCATCTATGGCGCAAAGCCGTCATACGAGGACCCCGCACGCTACTCGTTCGCCCACGGCGGCAAGGATGCAACGCCCTATCCCGTGGATCGCCCCACCTATGACGAGACGATTGCAATACTGCAGCGCGCAATCCGGCGCGCCGGCTGGGATATCCGTGACAAAGACCGCGCGCTCCGACGGCTCGCGGGACGGCGAAGCAGCATCTATTGAGCAGCATCCGAAGCCGCTCATACGCAGCTGCCCGCGGTTGACACCGGACAGGGAAGGTGCAAACTTTTTGTTTTCCTGCATGGATAATCGTGATACGATATAGGGATTCGGGGACATGCGCCGCTGCGGAGCGGGCGCAGTGAGCAATAGCTTGTATCAATATGGATCAATATAACCGCGACAGCGAAAAGGTGGACTTGAGCGGCGCTCTCAAGGACTCCGGCGCCGGCAGGAAGTTGGACGCGAGCGGCTGGCGCGCCGTGCGCTATTATCGCGATCCGCAAAGTCCCAAAGTCGTCCAATGGGTGATGCGGTATTCGGGCGGTCTCATCCAAAGCGAAAAACAAGCAAATTATGTTTTGTTGGGACTTGCGGCAGTGGCGATTATAACGTCTCTCTTTTTGTTTTTCGGCAACAGCGGGAGCGGGGCTACATCATTGCCATACGAAAAGACATATAAATCGTTCCAATAACATGCAAAGCCCACGCAATCCTCCTTCCGGCTTCACGCTTATTGAACTGCTGGTGGTGATTGCTATCATTAGTCTTTTGGCGTCCATAGTTTTGGCAAGTTTAACTTCTGCCCGAGACAAAGCTAGAGTTGCGCGAGCCGCATCTGATTTAAAACAATTAACTGTGGCACTTAATTTCTACCTTGATGCCAACGGCGTGTATCCTTGTTTTGACCACGCCTGGGACGATACGAAAGAGAAGGCCTGGTCTGCATCTTATATAAACTGGCCAAGAAATCCGTGGGGGAATGAGTATCACTGGGAACACTCGGCGTATGGACTTACTTTCTCAATATCCATAAATGCTCCAGGACAGGCAAACGCAGACGCATTGGACAAACTTATGGACGATTCAAACCCGAACACGGGTGTCATACGTGGCATCGGTACTCGCCTTGAATACGGCGGGATGGATCAAACAGTGCCCTTTGTTGATTGTCATATTTAGAAATTGACTACTTCACACTTTAGAGCGGTCTTGCGCAAAGAACCCCTGAAGTAGACTAAAGCTCACTCTGGGACAAACCCAAAGCAAAACACTCGTATGGAACACCAACCAGGAGACGATAAAGGGAGTGTGAACTTTAGAGTCGCCGATGATTCCGGCGTGAAATATACTGACGACAACGGCTGGCGCGCCGTGCGCTATTACCGCGATCCTCAAAGTCCCAAAGTCGTCCAGTGGGTGTTGCAGTATTCGGGCGGCCTCGTCAGAGATGAAAAACAAGCGCAGTATATCCTCTTGGGGTTTGTGGCGGTGGTGATCGCTACGTCGTTGATGTTGGTGTTCGGCGGGGTTACGGGAACACAAAGCAAATTTACCCCCGAAAACTTTACCCCTATTACGCGACCAACGGGATTCAGGTAGAAGATCTCAGCGGCATTTTCACCATATGTCCTTTTCGCACAGACCCAAAAGCGGTTTTACGCTCATCGAGTTGCTTGTGGTCATCGCGATCATTGGACTTCTGGCGAGTATCGTTTTCGCCTCACTGAATTCTGCCCGGGCGAAAGCAAGGGATGCGAAGCGAAGGAGCGACTTGAACCAGCTGCGAACCGCACTCGAACTCTATTACAGCAATCACGGCAATTATCCGATTACCACGACGTGGTACGGCGTAACATCCATGCATGACAGCACGCACGTTCAGCTGTCAGGCCCCCTGGGATGGATACCTGATCTTGCTCCCGAAGGTATCCCCGTGCTTCCTCGAGATCCGAGGGATTTGGGAACTGACTCCGGTTATCTTTATTACAGCAACAGCAGCGACTATAAACTGGTCGCGTTTCAAACCACGGAGAGTATTTGCCCGATACCGCCATCGGACGGCATGTACGATCCCGCGCGAAATCCGGGAACCGCATGGGGGCCGAAGGTTCCCTGCACCTTTGCGATGTATACGCCGGGCGCGGCAGGCTGGTGAGGTATATGCAACCGAGAACAAGTTTAGCGCACGAGACCTCTCGTCCGTTGATAATCAGTGATCAGCATACAGCATGGGTCGAGACGCCCCATCCCACCATGGAGATGCAGTGCCGCATATGTCGTTACCCGCTGCGTCAGTGGAACACCACGCGTTCCCCACCCCGGTAAATGCACGCGTCATATAACACTTTATCTCGCATCGGTTGGGATTACCGGTATCTTCCAAAAGAGCTCGTAGGTCATAACCTTCTGCTCCGGTAACCGTATCTCTGGTATAGGTGTACGTGTAGGAATTATCTTCGGCATACCACGGCTGGTTGATCGGATCCACCGGGACATTCGCCATATATTTATCAAAGTTGGGATCGGCGGTGAGCCATTTATTGCCGCCGCAGGTCGTGATCGCAGAACTGGAGCGATTCCCCCATCCGCCGCAAGCGGCTTGATCGCGCTCCAGTGGATAAAGTCCGTACTCGTTATAAAACATCTCCAGGGCTAATTTGTAAGATCTAACAGCGTTGTTTACACTTTTCTTAAAGACACTTTTGCTTCTAAGAAAATAGATTGGTTTAATTCCATAAATATGCCACTTCTAGAGATAGCCCTTGTGTAGTCGTTTCTCTGTGGCATGAAACTGTAAACAACGCTAGGGATTCTTACAGCTAATTGAATATTATGCAGATCCGCGATTCTTCGCGCGTCCCTGCTTTTTATGCGAGCAGAATTCAATGAAGCCAAAACAACGCTTGCCAGCAATCCAATAATCGCAATCACCACCAAAAGCTCGATAAGCGTGAAACCACGAACAGTAGCTGATTTTGAAATCTGGCCACGCATATATGTATGGCTGTTGCTATACTTCAGTACAAACAAAGGCAATGTCCATACGGCCCCGTTTGGACGCTACAAAGAACATAACTTTTTGAATCCTGTTCGGTTTCTAAATAGAAGTGAAGGATCATCTGTGGAGTTCCGGGACAAAACGGAGGACTCGAATAGTTACCGAACCGATAATAGTAACTTTGATAGGCGTCTCCCGTACCGTGAGGATCAGTCGCCTGGCTCGGAAGATATTTTGGAACAAGATTTGGCATGAATGTTCCATCATAACTCTGATCCCAACCATCGCCTCGGTCATCAACTACCGGCGGATATACTCCGTTATCAGTAACATAGAGTTCCAATGCAGTTTGTAACGTTTTTATGTCGGCCTTTCTTCTTACGTCCCTCCCTTTCGCCCGAGCGCTTTGTAGGCCCGCAAACACAACGCTTGCAAGAAGGCTGATAATCGCAATGACCACCAAAAGCTCGATAAGCGTGAAGCCATTCTCCCCTTTATTTTTCATGCCCACGCTGAAGTTCCGGGAAATCTATCATCGGTACGGGATTTGATCTTCCGAAACTCCCGCCAAAAAATAGGAAAAGCGAAATCACCATCGCGACTGCCACAAGTCCCAGCAAAACATAATTCGCTTGTTTCTCGCTTTGAATGAGGCCTCCCGAATACTTCATCACCCATTGGACGACTTTGGGGCTTTGGGGATCACGATAATAGCGCACGGCGCGCCAGCCGCTCGCGTTCAACTTCCCGCCGGCGCCGGAGTCCTTCAAGGCGCCGCTTAAGTCCACTCCTCCTTGGCTGTTTGTATCTTCGAGCATATCTTTGCTTTCCGATTCCATACAGACAAAAGGGGTCTCGTACTGACTATCGGTATGTTCCCATGGTACCATATTCCCGACTTCACGTCGGCGGTCGCGTTCGCAAACCGCATCGCCGAATGTGCCGACGCCGAAGGCCATCATCCCGTGCTCACCATTTCCTGGGGGCTTCTCGTCGTGGAACTTTGGACCAACGCCGTTGACGGTCTTTCGGAAAACGATTTCATCCTCGCGACGAAGATAGACGCATTGAATCCATAGAAACGCATATCGCTCTGCACCGGCGCGGCATATACCGCGCCGGTTTGCGTTTTCCCTCGAAAACCCCTACCAATAGAGTAGCTTTCGCGGAACTGGTCCGCGATGTAACAACCGGAAAAATCCATTTTGCGAGGAGGAGAAACCGCAATGCCCACAGCGCTGCTCTCCGTGTTCAACAAGAAGGGAATCGTCGAATTCGCTCGAGGCCTCCTCAACCTCGGCCAGGGCTGGGACATCCTTGCTTCCGACGGGACCGCAAAGACCATCCGTGAAGCAGGCGTTCCGGTTACGGATGTCGCCACCATGGTCGGTGAGCCGATCCTCGGCCATCGCGTGGTGACGCTTTCGCGCGAGATCCACGCGGGACTCATCTCGGGCCCGGAACACGAAACAGAACTCGCGGCCCTCGGCATCAGAAGGATTGACCTCCTCTGCGTTGACCTCTACCCGCTCCGTGAAGCGATCGCGGATCCGGATGCCACCGAGACATCGGTGCTTGAAAAGACCGACATTGGCGGCCCGGCCATGCTCCGCTCCGCGGCAAAAGGACGGCGGATCATCATCTGCGAGACAGACGGCCGCGAGAACGCTCTCGAGTGGCTCCGCACGGGGCGAAAGAACGAACCGGCGATGCTCCGGCACATGGCGGCCATCGCCGAGGCATATGTCGCGTCGTACTGCCTCGATTCCGCGCGCTTCCTGAGCAACGGCGCATACGACGGCGTCATCGGACGCCGTGAACTCGCGTGCGCCTATGGCGAGAACCGCTGGCAAAAACAGGCAGGACTCTACACAACCGATACGGACGGGGACCCGCTCGCGCTCTACCGCTTCCAGCGCGTGGCCGGTTCTGCGCCGAGCTACAACAATCTCTGCGACGGCGACCGGATGCTCCAGACCCTTACCCACATCGCGAATGTGGTGCGGCATTACCAAGAATATGTACCGTTCGTCGCCGTGGCTGCCAAGCACGGCAATCCTTGCGGCGCCGCGTACGACCGTACCTTCGGCCGTCGCGCCCTCCAGAAGGCAATCCGGGGCGATACCCGAGCCATCTTCGGCGGTCTCATGATGACGAACTTCGAGATCGACGGGCTGGCGGCCGAGGATATCGTCACCCTCGCCACGGATGGCTCCAGGCGGCTTCTCGATGGGGTGTTCGCGCCTTCCTTCACTCCCGAGGCCATAGACCTCCTCGCGCGCAAGCACGGCAAGTGCCGACTCTTCGCCAATCCCGCGCTCGGGATCCATTCCGCCCTGCTCGATGGAGCCCGGCGCTTCCGTTACGTGCGCGGCGGCTTCCTCACGCAGCCGAACTACACCTACCTCTTCGACTTCCGTAGCGATGGCGTCGGCAGCATCACGCCTGATCAATGCAGCGACCTCCTGCTCGCCTGGGGAATCGGCGCCACCTCGAATTCCAACACCATCACCCTCGTCAAGGACGGGATGCTCATCGGGAACGGCGTTGGGCAGCAAGACCGCGTGGGCGCCGCAAAGCTCGCGCTCACGCGCGCTCGCGACGCTGGCCACAATCCGGCTGGCGCCGTCGCCTACTCGGACAGTTTCTTCCCGTTCACCGATGGACCGCAGGTGCTCCTTGATGCCGGCATCAGCGCGGTTCTCACCTCAAAGGGTTCGGTACGCGACCATGAAGTCATCGCGCTCTTCCGGGATCGCGGCGTGCCGCTCGTGATGGTGCCGGACGAGGACGGAAGGGGGTTCTTCGGACACTGAAACGGAACAAGTTCTTCCTGCAATCATCAGCCGGGGCGCGAGCGCGCCCCGGCTGTTTCACTTTTACCGTTCCATTACGACTTCTTCGGAGTATACTGGAATACATGAAGCGCACCGTCTACATCGCCGCGTTCGCCCTTCTCGGGGTCTTGCTGCAGTTCGTTGCCCATGCACTCATCGAGACCTGGTACATTGGACTCCTTATCGCCGACTTCCCGCGCTATGGATTCGGTTTTTCCTGGGAAACGTGGGAACGCATCCACCGCGTCCTCTCGGGCGTGTTCTTCGTCGCCGGCTTGTTCTTTGGATTCTTCTCCGGGCGCTTCTGGTGGCGGAAGATCTATATCAAGCGATGGAGAGAACAGAGGGAACGGTAAATCATTTGCTTCGTCCGGATAATATTGCTATACTCGACTCATGAAATTCGCCTCCGCAATCCTCATGCTCACCGCGCTCGGTATCGCGAGTTTCGCGATTTTCGGCGTTGCCGCCATGAGCCATGACGGAGGCCACGCGGGTTGGTGCCCGGTCGTGGTAACGGCAGGGGACTGCCCAACCGCGGCCAATGCTCTGGCGGCAGTGAGTTTTCACCTCGACGGCATGCGGGAATTCCTTACCGCAACGGTCGCGGACGCTTCGGCAGGATTCCTCCTCGCCCTCTTCGGTATCTTCGCTCTTCTGTTCACCCTCATTCGGTCCGTCCCGGATTGGAGATCCGCGCGTGAACTCGGGGCCCTCCCGCGCGCCGCGCGCGAACCGCTTTCGAGCCGCGAGTCGCATCTCATCCGTTGGCTTGCATTCCACGAAAATAGCCCTTCGTTCGCGTAAGGTATGCGCGTAGAGACCGGTCGTCGATCGGTTCTCTATCCGCATGCCGCGTTTTTCCCGCATGCGGGGATTTTTCGTATTGTCACGTAACGCCAAACGCATGAATACCCAGCGGAAGACCGTCGTCACCGGAGCGTTTCTCGCGATCCTCATCTTCATCGGCCTCGTCTGGATCGCGAGGCCAGCGCCCGAAGAAAAGAATATCGCCGCAGCGGGAACGGGAAGCGACGAGGCAGGCGCGCTCACGACCGAAGAACGCGCCTTCGACTTCGGCACGATCTCGATGGCGGCGGGAGAGGTCCGTCATACGTTCCTCGTCAAAAATGGAGGCACTGCCGCGGCAACGGTCAAAAAAATGTACACCTCCTGCATGTGCACCACGGCGACCCTTACCGCCGACGGCAAAACATTCGGCCCGTTCGGCATGCCGGGCCACGGCTTCATTCCCGCGATCGACGCGAGCATTGATGCGGGAGCAACCGCGTCGGTAGAAGTCGTCTTCGATCCGACTGCGCACGGCCCCGCGGGCGTCGGAACGATTGAACGCATCGTGCGGCTCGAGCAGGCGAGCGGAGAGGCGCTCGAACTTCACTTCCGCGCGTTCGTAACGCCCTAGCTCATGACGAAAAAATTGATCCTCCTCATGGCGGTTGGTGTTGTGTTCCTCGCCGCGGCTGGCTTCTTCCTCTCTGGCGCCGCAGGAACCCAGGCGCTCTGGAGCATATCCGATGGCGGCCGCTGGCTTTTGCCGCTCGTCGGGGTATCCGCCCTCATCGACAGCATCAACCCCTGCGCCTTCTCGGTGCTCCTCCTCACCATCGCGTTCCTCTTGAGCATCGGGAACTCACGCGCGGGAATCCTTCGCGTTGGCGGCGCCTATATCCTCGGCATCTTTGCGGTCTATCTTCTCATCGGGCTCGGAATCATCCAAGTGCTCCATCTCTTCAACACGCCGCACTTCATGGCGAAGGTCGGCGCGTCCCTGCTCATCGCGCTCGGCGCCATCAACCTCGCGAATGAATTCTTTCCGTCGTTCCCGATCAAGCTCCGCATCCCGCAGGCGGCGCATCGGCGCATGGCAACCCTGATGGGGCAGGCGTCGCTCGGGGCAGCGTTCGCGCTCGGCGCGCTCGTGGGTCTCTGCGAATTTCCCTGCACCGGCGGGCCGTACCTAATGGTACTCGGCCTGCTCCACGACCAGGCAACATACCTCACGGGCGTTGGATATCTCCTCCTCTATAACCTCATCTTCATCCTCCCGCTCGCCGTCATGCTCGGCATCGCGAGCAACGCGACGCTCCTCGCGCGGATACAAATATGGCAACGCGAGGAGCGGAAGGGGATGCGGCTCTGGGGCGGAGTCGCCATGGTCGCGCTCGGCATCAGTATCTTCTTCCTGTAATATGGATATGAACATCGCACTCGCAATGGCATCCATCCTCGCGATCACGGCGCTTGCCTACGGCGCGACCCGCTTCTTTCGCATCGCCGTATGCCCGATCTGTGCGGGCGTTTCCGCAACGTGGATCGGCATGCTCGCCGCGAAGACGGCCGGATACGCAGTGGAGTCATCCGTCATCGCGCTGCTCATGGGCGGAACGGTCGTCGGCATCGCATACCAGATCGAACGGCGCCTCGCGCCCGGTCGTTCTTCGCTCCTTGAGAAGACGCTCTTCATCCCGACCGGCTTCATTGCGGCATACTCGCTCCTCACCGCGGCATATCAAACGTTCTCGGTATCGGTCGGACTCGCTGCGCTTATCGCCCTCTTCTTCCTCCGCCAGCGAGAGCCAGCGCCGTCCGCGCGGTCGGATCGGACCGCAGACCTCGAGGAGCGCATGAAGCAATGCTGCTGATAACATCCCCGCGAAAAACTATGGAACACGAAACCCCTGGACCGCCCGGAAATGATGATCCACCGTCGCTTCGCGCGCGGATCCGTTTGAGCATCGCCATCGCCACCCTGGTCGTCATCGGTGCCTGGACATACCGCGACGGCGCGTGGAGCCGGACGCGAGTCGCGCCCGAAAGAACATTGACTGTCTCGGGCGAGCGCGGCGAGGCGCAGAATGCCGTGGAGCTTCCGGTCCGTTGGGGCGACCTCGGGGCAAAAATGGTGAGCACCGGCGTCATCGACGCGCAAAAACTTACAGCGCTCTACGCCGCGCGCGGAGGCATTGATGAGGCGTCGCGAAAGCTTCTCGAATCCGGTGAGAACGAGAATCTTACGGTCACCAAAGAAAATGCGGGATTCGTCCTGAACCTCCTCTGGGCGCTTGGTTTGGGCACCAAGAATGCGGTGCTGGAGAAGGGGCCGATGGCTGACCCGGCCTACGGCGGAGCGGGAAGATTCGCCTCCACTGGCGGATGGACGCTTGCGGCGGGGGACGCGATGGAACACTACAGCCGCCATCCTTTCATCGTCCTCTCCCCGCCGCAACAGGAGCTCGTCGAGCGCGTGGCAAAAAACATCTACCGGCCATGCTGCAATAACTCGACCTATTTCCCGGATTGCAACCACGGCATGGCCATGCTCGGGCTCCTCGAGCTCATGGCGTCGCAAGGCGTGAGCGAGCAGGAGATGTACCGAGCGGCGCTCCGCGTGAACGAACTCTGGTTCCCCGACACCTACGCCACGGTCGCACTGTACTTGAAGGGGAAAGGCGTCGAATGGAAAAATGCCGACCCGAAGGAAGTCCTCGGCGCGTCCTACTCGAGCGCTTCGGGATACCAGAATATCCAGAGCCAGGTAACGGCGCCGGTGCGCGGAGGCGGCGGAAGCTGCGGCGCATAGCAGCAGCGATCAACGCCGTACGGAAGATCCACCATGACCCGGAAACATATCTTGAGCGGACTCCTCGGCGCGGCCCTCCTCCTCGCGGCCTACGTCACCATCGTCAGCGCCGTCTCCGGATGGGCATTCGCGCGCGAGCAGTTCTCCGCGTTCGGGTACTACATCCTTGTCCTGGCGCTCGGGTTCGGAGTCCAGGTTGGGCTCTGGAGCACCCTCCGGACACGCGCGTACCGCTCTGACGCATCGGGGCGGGTGGTCGCCGTGTCGGGGACCACCTCCACGGTGGCGATGGTCTCGTGTTGCGCGCATTACCTTGTCAACGTCCTTCCCATCCTCGGCACCACCGGAATAATCACCCTTATCAGTCAATATCAGGTGGATCTCTTCTGGTTGGGGATCCTTGCGAACGCACTCGGCACCGGCCTTATCGCGCGCCGCATTATGAAAACCGTATGAAATATCGGGCAGCCATAGGGATCAGCATACTGTTGCTCATCGGCATAGCGGTCTTCTTCCATTCCGGCCCCACGCGGCAGGAACCCGTGCGAGAACCAACCGCGCCGGCTGCAAAGGCGGCCGAACAGGTATTCGCGTCGCGAGAGGACCGACAGGGCTCGGTGACCGTCACGGTGACACCGCGCGCGCTTTCCCCGAGCGTTGCGACATGGGATTTCGCGATCATCCTGGATACTCACACAACGGACCTCGCCATTGACGTTCTGGCGGCCGCGGTGCTTCGTGCGAGCAAGGGAAATGCGTACCCGCCGATACGGTGGGAAGGGGATCCGCCCGGCGGCCACCATCGCGAGGGGATACTCCGCTTCGCGCCGATCTCTCCCCGCCCCGCATCCTTGACGCTCGTCATCCGCGAACTCGATGGCATTGCGGAACGGTCGTTCGCGTGGGAACTTGAGAAGTAAAAATTTTGGCAAGAGGGGCCTCCCCGGTCGGTCTTGCCTGATAGCAACCGTCAAGAACGCATTCTCCGGACTTATGATCAGCACACAACATCTTCTGGAAGCGGGTGCGGCGTGGATCAGTATCGTCTATGTGATCTGCTACGCGGGCGTCGCCCTCTTCCCCGGGGTTCGCCCCGGATTCATGCGCTACGGCCTCCACATGGGCGTCGACATGGGACAGAACATCCTGACAGTCGGGACGTTTATTTCGGGACTGGTGATCTGGAATATCATCGCCCTCGCTGGATTCTGGCTCTTCGCCGCGCTCTGGAACGCTACGAAGAACTGAACAGGCGCATTGGTATATTGATATGCGGAAGCTACCGCACCGTGGCGGTTCTGTTCCAATGTGCCCGGACGCGCGATCACGAGCGCTGTTATCGAGAACCAAACCAGTGATGCTGCATATTTATGAATGACAACAACCGTGATATCGCCGAATATACCTGCCCCATGCATCCGGAGGTGCGAAAAACCGCGCCGGGTAAATGTCCGGGGTGCGGTATGGACTTGATAAAAATACCAAATCACAAATCACAAATTCCAAACTCGGGGCATACCACCCATGACATGCCGAAGATGTCTCATCACGATCACGAGGCGGCCATGACGAATCCGCAGATGGCGAAGAACATGGAGGCGGACATGCGCCGCCGGTTTTGGATTTCATTCTTGCTTTCGATTCCTATTTTTCTCTACTCACCGGTCGCGACTCAATTTTTTGGACTGCACCTGCCGACGCCGCTCGCGGTCAACTGGCTCCTCCTGATACTGACCACGCCGATCGTCTTTTGGACCGGCTCGATCTTTCTTACCGGCACCTACTATTCGCTCAAAGCCAAAAAGCTCAACATGGCGGTGCTCATCGCCACCGGCGTTTTGGCGGCCTACCTTTTCAGCGTGCTGATTACGGTGATTCGTCCGGAGTCGGAAACATTCTACGAAGCGGCTGCTCTCTTGGTTACCTTCGTGCTGTTCGGCCACTGGATGGAGATGAAATCCCGGCGCGGCACGTCGGACGCCCTACGCGCGCTTTTTGACCTCGTGCCGCCGAAGGCGAATGTCATCCGCGGCGGCCGGGAGATGAGCATGCCGAGCGCAGAGATTATTCACGATGACGTTGTGGTTCTGCGGCCGGGCGACAAAATTCCGGTGGACGGAGAAATCATCGAAGGCGAAACATCCATTGATGAATCACTGGTGACCGGAGAATCCATACCGGTTTCCAAGACCATCGGCGCGAAAGTCGTCGGCGGTTCGGTGAATCTCACCGGGATCGTGAAGTTCGCGGCCAAGCAAGTCGGTTCGGAGACCGTGCTCGCCCAGATTATCAAGATGGTCGAAACGGCGCAGAACTCAAAAGCCCCCGGCCAGCGCATAGCCGACCGGGCGGCCGGGTGGCTCGTGATCGTCGCCATCGGATCAGGCGTTGCCGCGTTCCTCGGATGGTATTTCGGAGCAGATGCCGGCCTTTTGACCGCCCTTACCTTTGCAGTTGCAACGGTCGTCATTGCATGTCCGGATGCCTTGGGGCTCGCAACGCCGACCGCGGTTGCGGTGGGAACGGGAATAGGCGCGAAGCACAATATTCTGATCAAAGATGCGGCAACGCTCGAGAATACTTCCCGGCTGACGGCAATCGTCCTGGATAAGACCGGAACTCTCACCGAAGGCAAGCCGAAAGTCACCGACATATTGGGCTTTCGCGGCTTCAGCCCCAACGAGGTGCTCGCCGTACAAGCCGCCATCGGAGCGGCATCCAACCACCCCATCTCGAAAGCGATCGTTGACGAAGCGAAAAGCCGAAACCTCGAAACAAAAAAAATTTCAAACTTTGAAGCGATAGCCGGGTTTGGTCTCCAGGGTATGGTCAACGGCAAACGGGCGCTTATCGGGAAAGAGAAACTGCTGACGGAGAGGGGAATCGATACCCGAGGCCGGCGTAAAGAGATTGATCTCTTGGCGGACGAAGGAAAAACGCTGAGCTTGCTCGCGGTGGCAAACGAACTTGTCGGCGTGATCGCCGTTGCCGACGCCATAAAACCGACATCAAAAAAAGCCGTCAACGCGCTCAAGAATTTTGGCCTCGAGGTAATAATGATCACCGGCGACCATCGAAAGGTCGGCGAGGCGGTCGGCGCCGAACTCGGCATCAAGAGAATATTCGCCGAAGTGTTGCCGGAAGAGAAGGCGAAGTATGTGAAGAAGCTTCAAGACGAAGGCAAGTTCGTCGCTATGGTCGGCGACGGAATTAACGATGCCCCGGCCTTGGCGCAAGCCGACATCGGCATTGCGATCGGCGCCGGGACCGATGTCGCTATCGAGACCGGCAATATCGTGCTTATGAAATCAGATCCATATGATATCGTGGCCGCGATACGCCTTTCGAGGGCCACGGTCGCGAAGATGAAGCAGAATCTCTTCTGGGCGGCTATCTATAATGTCCTCGCCATCCCCGTGGCCGCCGGAGTATTCTCCACCTCCCTCGGCTGGTCGCTCCGGCCCGAGATCGCCGCACTCCTCATGTCGGCGTCCTCCATCATCGTTGCCACGAATGCGGTGCTTTTGAAGCGCGTCGAGCCAAAACTCAGCGCCTGATACGTCCCCGAGCGCGGATGCGCGTTTTTCCCTATCCAGCGTCCGTGCTACCATACGGGGAGAAAGCACGCCCCGGACAACAACAATCCAAGACACAGTCCCCGCAAAGGAGGGATGGCCATGTTTCGAAATCCGTCGTCCTGGCAGCAGCCGGCAACCGCTCTTGGGCCGCCGCTCGGCCTTGGTCTCTTCCTCTGGCTCTCGTGGAACCTCCCCGACCCCTGGTTCTGGTCGCTCGTTCTGGGTCTCGTCATCCTGCCCCAGGCCGCTGGTTTCGCGACCACCATCTACCTCCACCGCTACAGCGCGCATCGCTCGCTTCGCCTCCGGAAGCTCGTCGCCTGGGGGTTCCGATGTACGCTCTGGATCCTCACGAGCGTGGATCGGCGCCAGTGGGTCGCGGTGCACCGCAAGCACCACACCTTCACCGACGAGGAGGGGGACCCGCATAGCCCCTTCCTCCACGGCATTCTCAGGATCCAGCTCCTGAATGTCCTCTACTATGCGCGAGCGGCGCGCG
>Ga0209542_10011731_pt1 | contig 15487 bp, 16 predicted proteins | sample RifCSPhighO2_01_FD_184028 | JGI IMG/M metagenome (GOLD analysis project Ga0209542, IMG submission 184028) | Soil microbial communities from Rifle, Colorado - Rifle CSP2_plank highO2_0.1 (SPAdes) (version 2) | ecosystem: Environmental > Terrestrial > Deep subsurface > Rock core/Sediment ... | reverse complement strand
TGGTTTTACCCGCCACATTGGCAGAATAATTATCAGTGTCGGGCAAGCATCTGCCACTATTGGACTCGGTAGCTATTATCCCACCAGTCCACCAACTCCGCGTAGGTGAGTCCAAGCTCGTGAGCTAGGACTTCGCGGGGAGGATTCCCGTTGATGCTGGCGTTCTGATATGCGAGGTTGAACGACCGGTACCTTCCGTTGGCCATTTCCCACCGCACAACCTCCGCGTCAATCTCATCCGAACGCTTCTTGGTAATCATGACTATCTCCTTAGGAAAACGGGTTTGAAATCGAAAACGAACAAATTTTACAGAGAATTTAGCTTAAAAACAAGCCTCACTCTCTATCTATTAATTATACACCCATTATAAATAATTGTCAAGTATTTAATTAAAACATGGAAAGCCCGCCCTCCTTCGCTAAAGCTTCGGACGGGCAAAGCAGAATATCAAAATTATGGAATCTCCACAAAACATAAAGAAAAGATTAAAGAGCGTAAATAACATAGGACAGATTACCAAAGTCCCGATAATTAAATTTTAATGTTTTATACTTATATATTAAAATCCTTAAATAATAATTCTTATTATGTGGGGAGTTGTGAAAATGTTAAAGTCAGATTTAATTTGCATAATAAAAGATTAGTAAAATCAACTAAAAGGTATGCCCCATGGAAATTAGTATATTGGGAAGAATATAAAACTTTATTGGAGGCACGAAGAAGAGAAATGCAAATTAAATCTTGGAAGAAAAGAGAAGCAATAGAAAAATTAATTAAGGATTTTAAAATTTAATTATCGTGGATCCACGATACCTACGACTTCGTCGTGGTATCGGGACAATGGAGCCGACTAATTCTTATGGAATCATTACAAAATTTAAAAAAAAGAATAAAGAGCGTTAGCAATGTTGGGCAAATTACAAAGGCTATGGAATTAGTCGCGGCTACAAAAATGCGAAAATCCCAGCAGATTGCTTTGGACTCCCGTCCCTATGCTTTTGCGGCATTAGATTTTTTGGCAACGATTTCAAGTTTAGAAAATCAAAAAATGCCTCCGTTGTTTGAGGTGAGAAAATCTATAAAAAAAGTTTTATTTGTTTTAGTTTCTTCAGACAAGGGATTGGCAGGAGCATTTAACAGCTCGGTTTTTAAAAAATTTGAAAAGCATATTAAAGAAGATAAAAAGCACGAAAATGAAGAAAAAGTTTTTGCGGCTGTGGGGGAAAAATCGTTTAATTATTTGGTAAAACGCGGGTTTAAAGTTTTAAAAAAGTTTGTTGAAGCCGGAGATTATACAACTCCCGAGCAGGTGAGGCCATTATTTGATTTTTTAATAAAAGGTTATTTAAATAAAGATTTTGACCGAGTGATTATTGTTTCAACGCATTTTAGGTCTGCTTTAAAGCAGGAGCCCCACGTAAGAAGGGTTTTGCCGATTGACTATAATCATATAGCAGACACAATTAAACAAATAATACCCGAGCGCGGAAAGTTTGCTGATTTGATAAAAGAGCACAATATAACTTTTACGTTAGATAAAAAGAAATTAAAAGAATATACCATTGAGCCCGAGCCCGAAAAAGTTTTGGAAAAATTGGCGGAGCATTTGTTTTTTATGCAGATTTACCATTTAATTTTAGAGGCAAATGCTTCAGAGCATTCGGCAAGAAGAATGGCTATGAAAACAGCGTCGGACAATGCGTCTGACTTAGGAAACAAATTAAATTTACAATATAATAAATCGCGCCAGGCAAGAATAACAACAGAAATTGCAGAAATTTCTGCCGGAGCAGAAGCGCAAAGTTAAAATTAATAATTTTTAAAAAGTATAAAAAAATGAATAAAGGAAAAATTATACAAATTATAGGTCCGGTGGTTGATGTTGAATTTTCAGAAGAAGGGAAACTTCCGCCAATTTTTAATGCGCTAAAAGTAAAAGGCCCGCAAGGGGGAGTTGTTTTGGAGGTTGTAAAACATTTAGACCCCACAAGAGTAAAAACAATTTCTTTGCAGTCAACAGACGGATTAAAAAGAGGGCTGGAAGTTGAAGATACGGGAAAAATGATAGAAGTGCCGGTGGGGCCGGAAGTTTTGGGAAATCTGTTTAATGTAATCGGCGAGCCGTTAAATAAAACAGAAACTAAATTTAAAAAACATCTGCCCATACACAGGCCTTCGCCATCGTTTGTTGAACAGTCAACAAAAACAGAAGTTTTTGAAACAGGAATTAAAGTTGTTGATTTAATAGCGCCGTTTATTAAGGGAGGAAAAGTCGGTCTTTTTGGGGGAGCCGGAGTTGGCAAAACAGTTTTTTTGCAGGAATTGATAAGAAACACAGCAGAGGAATCAGGAGGAGTTTCTGTGTTTGCCGGAGTGGGAGAAAGAACAAGAGAGGGAAATGATTTATACAGAGAAATGACAGAATCCGGGGTTATAAATAAAACAGCTTTGGTATTTGGGCAGATGAACGAGGTTCCGGGAGCCAGGGCAAGAGTGGCTTTGTCTGCTTTAACAATGGCAGAATATTTTAGAGACGAAGAAAAGAAAAACGTTTTGCTGTTTATTGATAATATTTTTAGATTTTCACAGGCCGGCTCTGAAGTTTCAACATTGCTTGGCAGAATGCCCTCGGCCGTAGGATACCAGCCAACATTAGCTTCGGAAATGGCGGAATTGCAGGAAAGAATTACTTCCACAAAAAACGGGGCAATTACTTCGGTTCAGGCAATTTATGTGCCGGCTGACGACATTACAGACCCGGCTCCTGCCACAACCTTTTCGCATTTGGATTCTACAATTGTTTTGTCCCGCGCTTTGACTGAAATTGGAATTTATCCCGCTGTTGACCCTTTAGCTTCAAACTCTTCGGCTTTGGACCCGAAAATTGTTGGAGAAAAACATTATAAAGTGGCAAGAGACATCCAGCTTACTTTGCAAAAATATAAAGATTTGCAGGATATTATAGCTATTTTAGGAATTGAAGAATTATCAGAAGAAGACAAAAAAGTTGTAAACAGGGCAAGAAAAATTCAGAGATTTTTGTCACAGCCGTTTTTCGTTGCGGAAAACTTTACGGGCAGGCCGGGAAAGTTTGTGAAATTGGAAGACACAATCAAAGGGTTTGAAGAAATTTTACAAGGCAAGCACGACGAGGCGCCAGAAGAAAATTTTTATTTGAAAGGAGGAATAGATGAAGTGAGCAGTAACTAGTAACTAGTAATTAGTAACTGGTAATTTGAAAATAAAAAAAGTCCTGACATGTTGTCAGGACATGGATAGCTCGGCGGGAACAGTTCCATTGGTTATATTATTCAACGAAGAAAAGCAGCCCATATATGTGGCACGGTATGCCATCCTTGGGCACCCTTCCAACAAATTGATATTTATCGCACCTGTTATTCCAATGGAGCTTTTTTTCAGCGATTTTTCTAGTTTTCGCTGAAACTAGAAAATGATCAGTTCGTCCAAATTTGTCTTTGCCAAAAAGCCAAAGAGCCATTTTTTCTCCCTTCAGAACAAAAAACGGGTTACAGTTTTATTCCACAAACAGGGCAGAATTTTGCAGCAAACAAAGTTTTCATCATTTGATGATTTTCGTCTGAACATACTTGTTCATTATATTCTCTTTGTTCTTCAAGTTTCGGCTGTTGTTCGTGGAAGGGAAGCCTTCTCCCGCAAACAGTGCAATAGCGGGCCAATCTGCCCATATGGGTTTTGCACATTACGCAAACAACATAAATACGATGTGGCATTTTCTGTCTCCTTCTTTTTATTACGGGTTGTCAAAGAAACGGTAAATATATTATACACTTAAATAGTAAAAAGTAAAGAGTAATTTAAAAATTTTTTTAAAATAGTCGGGCAACGTCCGACGTTGCCCGACTATAAATTCGTATATTCGTAAAAAATTCGTAATTCGTTGACATTTTATGAAATTATCAATTTATTCATTAAAAAAAGTTTTGTTTCAGGGCGACGCCTCTCTTTTGAATTGTAAAACAATGATGGGAGAAATCACTATTTTGGATAATCATGAAACTTTTATCGGAGTCATAACTGCGGGAATTATAAAAGTTGTTGACCAAACTCAAAAAGAACATTTTTTTCCGATAAAATCCGGATTTCTTGAAGTAAAGCCGGGCAATGAAGTTAGGTGCATAATAGAAGAATAATTTTTCGTTTTTTTAAAGAGCCCCTTGGAGGGGCTCTTTTGTTTTTCTATATTAGATGAAATTGCGTTTTTAGTATTGACAACGTCCTAACTAACTGATAAACATATTTATTGATAGGAAAAAGAGTTGTAGCTGGGCGCTTATTAGTTTGGTTTTTCCTCCCTAATCTGGCGCCCGGCTATAGCTCTTTTTTGTTTTTTTGTCCTATGACGATTTGTTAACATATGTGGAAAACTTAGGTATTGACACAACTCTTGTCATTTCTATAATGAATAATACAATAGACCCGTTGCGAAATAAGATTAGCAAGCGGTTTAATTCCGCAAAATTACAGCTATATAATAAGCGGTTCTAATGAAGAAATTTTCTCGCAAAATTTCAAATTTAGGCGCGAATTATTATTTCGCAACAGGTCTAATGTAGTAATTTTCTAGAGGAGGAACTAGGACAATTTCATTGTTGGTTTGTATCCCATATAATAACACGGAGATAAGAAAAGCTTATTTGAAGTTTCCTTGGGGAAGGGAGACTATTTATTTAAATAATGATTTTTGTATTTCAACAATAAAAAAATTAAAGGGCATTTTTGCTCTTTTATTTTTTTTAAAAAAACAATGCGAATTTGGGTTCTGAATAAATCAGAACAATTAAATACATAAAGTGTTTAATAGGTCGACCCAAGGACATTAAATAGGACAAAAATAAAAAATAAAAGTAATTGTTTGCTAAGCTGAAAAAATATAACTTCAGCTTTGTAAATAACCAAAAAATAAAATTTATGAAAAAAATAATTGCAACATTTTTATCGCTGGCATTGCTGACTATGATAGCTGGTCCCAGCTTGACTGTAGCTGTAAGCCCTAATGTCAACACTGGTTTAACGCGCGGTTCAGGAGGCGGCGACATACCAGTTATCAAAGCAAAATGGGAAATGAAAGGACCCTGCCTTAATGGCGCTGATTATATAGCTTGCCCTAGCGTAGGCGAAGGAAATGACGATGAAGTTTCAGCCGGCGCCCAGTTTGATGCTCCAGGTGTTTGGGGCGCAAATATGAATTATACTGTCTGCGCTATAGCCACAGACCCTGACGGCGTAGCAGACCTTGCAGGAGTTTACGCTGACATTTATTATCCTGAAGGCAAAGCTATTCACGACAGAACCCCGTCAACGGACGTTCACAGGGATACGGCCAGAGGGACCCAAGACATAGGCGTTGAAGGATGCGGAGAATTTATTGAAGAGAACACGCTTCACCAGCTTACAAAAGCTGAAGGTTATCATCTTTTTTGCGAAGAAATAAGGGATAATAACTATAATCTTCCCGTATTTTCAGAATATTACGATTATGATGAAATCTGCGCCCCAGACGGAGAGCTTATGAAAGAAGAGGCATATGTTTATTGCTCAGATAAAGACCTTATTTGGGAAGACCCGGCAGGTGATTACAAAGTAAATGTTTTTGCTCAAGACAATGCCAGCAACAATAGCGTTACGCTGACTAATTATTTTGAATATATGCCATTTACAGGTTTTGAAAAAGATTTTTCATCTGTAAGCTATGGACAGGTTATGCTTAACACCCATAAGAAAATTTCCGGCGACTTGACATTCGGCAATGGTATTCCAAGTATTAGAAACGTAGGCAATACCCGCTTGTGGATGAAAGTTGCTCAAGATGATATGGGGTTAGGACAATCAAGCGGTATTTGGAATGTCCAGTATGATGGCAGGGTAGGAAACAATGAATCTGATTGGACAAATTATGACCCATTTGGTTATAAGGGAACAACTCCGGGAAGCTACACGCAATTAGAGGATATTGTTGACCTTTCAGAATTAGAGGAAATGGATTTCTCTATTCTTGTTAAGAAATGGCCTAACGTAAACACTTCTTATAGCGGCACAATGTGGTTAAGCGCCACTTCAGCTCCGTTTAGAAATTGCGTTGATTAGCCAGGTCAAGGGAGCCGTTCGGCTCCCCGAAGAATTTTGAAAAATTTTTCAAAATTCTTCGGGGGGTCAAAAAAGCTTGACTTGTTATCATTAAAATGATAATTAGAAATATATTAAAAATTTATGAAAAAAATAACCTATTTATTAATTTTCGTTTTATTTTTTAGTTTTGTTTCTTTTCAGTCTGTTTTGGCTATCGGCCAAACCACAAAACCGATTGTTATTGAAGATATTTTAAGAGGCCAGGAATTTACCGCAGAACTTCAAATGGTAAATTCTGAAGACAAGGAAGCTGTTTACCAGTTGAAAGCTGAAGGCCAGATCGCCAGCTGGGCAAGTTTTTATCAAGAATCAGACCAGAATTTAGAAAATCCTATTCAGGAAGTTAATATTTCAGCTGGAAGCAGGGTTAGAGCTATTGTTAAATTTCAAATACCCGAAGACGCCCCCAACGGAAAGTATTCAGGAGAAGTGTTGGTAATGACAAAAGCATCAGACAATGCGGGACAAGAGGAAGGCGCAAGCGTTAATGTCCTAGATAGGATAGGACGGGAAGTTTTGATTACTGTGACAGACAAAGAAATTATTGATTTGGAAGCTGCAGTTATCCCTTCAAAATACGGAGTTAATATAGGAGAGCCGTTAAAAATTAAAATAAATTATTATAACAACGGAAACGTATTTATGAAGCCTGACGTCCAATTGAAAATTTTGAAAGGCGGGAATACTATTTTTAACGCAATTTTTTCATATCCTGAATCAGAAGAGGCAATAAAATCAAAACAAAGAAAAACTCTTTCATATGTAGAATGGTCAACGTCCGGCCAGGAAAGCGGAAACTATACGGCAGAGGTTAAAATTATGCACAACGGAGAAGTTGTGGCAGAAAACAGCTTTAAGTTTTCAATAGGACATTTTCAAGATAGCGTATGGATATCAGCTGTTTCTTTTTTGGGCGGAGGAAATTTGGCTGCAGGGTGGTTTGTGATAGGGGGAGCGTTGCTGATTTTGGCAATTATATTTGATATCTTGCGAAAAAAAGGCATTAATTTTTCAAAAGCTCAATTAGTTTTTAATAATATAAGAAGATTATTTTAACCAGGCTTGTTTTAAAACACGCCTAAAAAAAACTATGAAGATATTTTTTAGCGCTGCAATAATATCGTGGCTGATTATTCAGGTGTTAATAGTCGGTCTTTTATTTCCTGCAGATTTTGTTTTTGCAGAAAATGGAAATCTCTGCTCAGTTGACGCAGATGTGGTTATGGTTCTTGATGTTTCAGACAGCATGTCAGAAGGCGAAAGTCCTAGCTTGTGCGAGTGGTATGAGCGCGAATGGAACGATGACCATACAAGCCAATTATGCGCGCCTTATAGCGAGGAAGGCTTAACGGAACAAGATTGCCTTGCAAAACCTGTTTGCTCTGTTAATTCTCCGGTATATACTCCGGGCGTCCCGTCAAAAATTGAGTCAGCTAAAACAGCCGGAAAATCTTTTTTGGATAATTTAGAAGAGCAAGACCAGTCAGCGCTTGTTATTTTTTCAGACACAGCCCAGCTGATAAAAAATCTTTCTTCTGACCATTCTTCCACAAAGTCAGCTATTGACGGCATCACAACGGAAGGATACACCAATATAGGAGACGCAATTTCAGAAGCAATTGCAGAGCTTAGCTCGGGCAATGCTAATCCACAGGCGACAAAAACAATTATTCTTTTAACTGACGGCAAGGCAAACAGGCCTAATGGCTCCGGCGACGGAGAAGATGCAACAGACGTTGCATATGCTGAGCAAAAAGCGCAGGAAGCAGCTGGATTGGGCTATAAAATATTTACTATCGGTTTAGGCGATGATGTTAATTCTGGAATGCTTTTAAGCATAGCTAATATTACAGGAGCAAATTACCATTTTGCATCCAACGGCAATGGGTTGTCTGACATTTACGTTTTAATCTCGCAAGAGATTTGCCAATACAGCTCAATTTCAGGATGCAAATATAATGATTTAAATAATAACGGAGAAATTGATAACGGAGAAGAAGCTTTGCCTGATTGGGAAATTATTTTATCCGGGGATGCGTCATCAAGTCAGCTCACAGACGAAAACGGCTGTTATACATTTGCGGGATTGGAGCCGGGGAATTATACGGTTTCAGAAAGCGAAAATATCGGCAAAACGCCATTTTTGCAAACTTATCCTTTTGACAGCTTTTATAATATAAGTTTATCCCAAGGCGAAGATTTAATAGAAAAAGATTTTGCAAATTATTTTCCTGTCTGCGGAAATACTATTGTAGATGAAAGCGAACAGTGCGATGACGGAAACACAGCAAATGGCGACGGATGCTCGGCTGTCTGTCAGACAGAACAGACAGGAGAACCCCAGCCCGAAGACTTTGATAACCAGCAAGGATGCGAGGGGGCTGGTTTTTATTGGTATGATAACACCTGCCATGGAACGCCCCAGCCAGGCGAGCTTGTGGCGCCAGAACCAGGATATGTTGTAATAAACGAAATAATGCAGAATCCTTTAGCGGTTTCTGACACAAACGGAGAATGGTTTGAACTATACAATACCACAGATTACGATATTGATATGACAGGGTGTGTTATCAGAGATAAAGCTCTTAACTTGCATACTATTACTTCTTTTATCATATCGGCTCATACTTATTCTGTTTTAGCTAAAAATGGCGACACTAATCAAAACGGAGGCTTAACGGCGAATTATGTTTATTCTAATACAACTTTTAATAACACCTCAGATTCTATTATCCTTGATTGTGACAGTGTTGAAATAGATAGAGTAGATTATGACGGAGGGCCTGAATTTCCTAAACCTGACGGCGCTTCAATGATTTTAGGAAATCCTGCATTAAACAATAATGTCGGCGCTAACTGGTGCGTCTCAACAACTCCTTATGGATTAGGCGACCTTGGAACTCCCGGCAGTTTAAATGACAGCTGCGGGTTTGCGCCTGTTTGCGGAAATACTATTATAGAACAGGGCGAGCAATGTGATGACGGAAATACATCAGACGGCGATGGATGCTCGGCTGTGTGTCAGACGGAAACGCCTCCTGGCCCTGGTGATTTTGACAACGAACAAGATTGTACAACGGCTGGATTTTACTGGTATGATAACACCTGCCATGGAACGCCTCAACCACAAGAGCCACAACCCGAAGATTTTAACAATCAGCAAGGATGCGAGACGGCTGGATTTTACTGGTATGATAACACCTGCCATGGAACGCCCCAGCCGCAGCAGCAAGAGCCTGTTTGCGGAAATACTATAGTAGAATCTGGCGAACAGTGCGATGACGGAAACACAGCAAATGGCGACGGATGCTCGGCTGTCTGTCAGACAGAAACGCCATCAGGCGGCGGAGGCGGAGTCGGAGGGAACTCCTATTATTCAACAATTTTGGCTTCTCCGGGAGAGGGTGGATCTATGACTCCGCTGGGCGAGGTAAATGTGTCTTATTTGAGTAATCAATTTTTCAGTATTGAGCCCAGCAAAGCTTATAAAGTTAAAGATGTTTTAGTTGACGGTATTTCTGTGGGCCCGGTTGATTCTTACTTTTTTGAGCATGTAACCGGAAACCATACGATTTCTGCAACCTTTTCTGTGGCAAAAATAGGAGATATAAACCGCGATGGAAGCGTAGACGATAAAGACCTTGCTTTAATGTTATCTGTTTGGGGCCAGACAGACAGTTCTGTGCCAGCCGACTTAAATGATGACGGAAAGATTGACGAATACGACATGGCTATTTTAATGCTCCACTGGGGAGAGTAAAATTAATTTTCAATTTTAAAATTTTAAACAGAAATTAAAAATTATATGAAAAAAATAATTATATTATCGTTATTTATTATTGCAGGCTTTATGTTGGCGGGCCGCTTTGCTTTAGCTGATAACAGCATGCTGGTTGTTACGCCTTCAGCTGGCAATAAAAATATTAATTCGCCATTTGATGTTTTAATTCAGTTAGACCCGGCAGGAAATGAAGCGTGTGTAGTAAAGGGCGCTTTAAACCTTAATAATTTGGCCTGCCAAAATATTACGATTAGCGCGGGAGTAGTAGCTCAAACTGTTCCTAACTGCGCTAACCCGAGCTTTGTTTTAGGAATTCCAAAATGCGCTGCAACCTTACAGGATATTATGACAGTATCAGTGAAAGGAATCAACCCGGGCCAGGCAAATTTGTCTTTTGCAGATGTTAGTGTTTTGGCTTCAAGCGCAGCAGTGGATTCTGGCAGCAATAATGGGGCATATAATATAACAGCAATTTCTGGAGCTGCTTCTGTCGCGCAGCAAACTTTACCTGAAAATACGCAGGAAACAGCGCCAGAAACAACAAATGAACAAACAACTCCGCAAGAAGAAACAGAAAATCCCCTGGCGGCTGGAGAAGAAAATAATCCAACAGAGCAGCCAGCTGCTTTGGGCCAGACAGGACTTTCTTCATTGTTTTCTAACTGGATAGTATGGCTTATAATCATAGTTTTATTGGCAGTTGTTGTCTGGTGGTTTTATTCAAAAAAAGAAAACAAAGACAAAAAAGAAAACGTTCAAAAATAGTTAAATTTAAAAATTTTGTGGTTTGACCCGTTAGAAGCTACAGCTTCTAACGGGTCTTGTTTTGATTTTGTAAAAGTAATAAAATGAATAAAAACAAGAAATGAATAAAAAAGGCGAATCTAAATTAACAATTGTTATTACTGTATTTGCAATACTGATTATTTTAGTTCTCAGTTTTTTGTTTTATTACTATGCTGTAAAATCTATGTCGTTTTCAAGATCAGAAACAGCATCCTTGTCTGGCTATGCAGATAATGCCGGTAGAAAAGAATCCGCCGGTTTGCGGACTAATGTAATAATTTTTAAGCCCTCGGAAGTTTTGCCCCAACAGCAAAAAGAAGGATATTGTTTTTCAACATCTGTCGCTGACCCTTTCAGGCAAGATGCTTTTAGATGCCAAGTTGAAAATGAAATTTTTGACCCTTGTTTTACAACAGAAGAGCAGGGCATAGTTTTTTGCCAGATAAATCCTTTGGCCCCTGAAGCTTTTTTGATAAAACTTGAAAAACCTTTGCCAAAAGCTTCATTGCTGGAATTTACGCAGGACAATTGGGCATGGTTTGTGAAATTAGAAGACAAAACATATTGCTCTCCTTTTACGGGCACAAGGCCGTTTTTTAGCCAAGACCAAATTGCTTATTATGGTTGTAAATCAAATAATATTGAAGAACAGATTGTTTTGATAGGAGATTTAATGATAGACGATATTTGGACAGCCAATAAAGCTGTTTTAATAAAGGAAAAAGATAACTGGGCAATTAAATTTTTAGAACAAATAAAAATAGACAGTGTCTGGCAGTAATATGCAGTATGAAGAAATTATAGAAAAATTTGAATTATTAAAAAATCCGCGCAATGTTGAAGGCATGGCGCGTTTTGGTATAAGGCCTAAAACAAAAGTTTATGGAATTGCAATTCCGGAAATAAGAAAAATTGCCAAAGAAATAAAAAAAGCCGCTCCAGAGGGGCGAGCCTCGCTCAGCGAAGCTGGGCGGGACCATAAATTAGCTTTAAAACTTTGGGATTTGAAAATTCATGAGGCAAGAATTTTAGCCGGATTTATTGCAGATGCCGGGCTTCTTACAGAAAAACAAATGAATAAATGGATTAAAGGTTTTGACTCTTGGGATGTTGTTGACCAGGTCTGCTCAAGTTGTTTTGATAAAACAGATTTTGCTTATAAAAAAATTTTTGAACTAAGCAAAAGAAAAAAGGAATTTGAAAAAAGAACAGCTTTTACATTGATGGCTTGTTTGGCTGTGCATAACAAGGCGATGAAAGATAAAGATTTTTTAAAATTTTTTCCAATTATCAAAAAGTCAGCAACAGATGAAAGAAATTTTGTTAAAAAAGCTATAAACTGGGCATTAAGACAAATAGGTAAGAGAAACAAAAATTTAAATAAAGAGGCAATAAATCTCGCCAAAGAAATTCAAAAAATTAACTCAAAGACGTCAAAGTGGGTTGCAAATAATGCTTTGACCGAATTAACCTCAGAAAGCGTGAAAAAAAGGATAAGCAAAAAATGATAAAACTTATTTTTAAAATTTTATTTTTTTTTGTTGCTCTTTTTTGCTTAGTTTATTTATTTTTTTATTCAGCGAATATTTTATTAGCTCCAAGTTCAGAAAAAGGATTACAGCCCGAAGCTTGTTATAATTCGCCAGCTGGCAAAAATTGTTTTTCAGTAGAATTAGCCAGAACAACAAATGAAAGAGAAAAGGGTTTAATGTACAGGACTTATTTGGGGCAAAACCAGGGTATGCTGTTTATTTTTGATAAAGAAGACATATATCCTTTTTGGATGAAAAACACATTAATTCCTTTAGATATAATATGGCTGGATAACTCGGGTAGAGTTGTTTTTGCAAATGAAAACAGCCAGCCCTGCCCTGCAGATAATTGTCCTTCAATTAATCCTGGCGTTGAAGCAAAGTATGTTTTAGAAATAAACGCCGGAGTTGCCGAAGAATTAGGCATAAAAACAGGCGAGAACATGGAATTTTCTTTTTAACATAATAATTCGCGAACAAATTAAGTAAAAAAGCAAGGTTCGATCTTGCTTTTATTTTTGTTTTAACTTTTTAATCTAAATATGGTAAAATTGTAACCGGATAGTAGGCAAACCTGCCTGAGGTCAAGGCTTCAGGCGGCCGAATTCTGAATTTCAGGAAAGCGCAGAGTCACAGCGGTCACGGCTTCTGTGAGAGTCGCTCCTAATTTTCGAAAAAATAAAGACACTTGGTGTAAGGCGTTAGGGTATATTTAGATACCGAATAAGATACAGCCCGGAGAGTATTCAAAGGGCAGTGGCACAGATGACGCTTTATGTATTCGCAATTCGGACGGCGACCTCAACGTGTTCAACGTCGAACACAATGACGATGGCTTCTGGCTCAACGGCAATTACGGCAATCCCGACAACGTCTGGAATGCCGACAACCAGTGGGTGTTCGTCCGTCCCCGCAACTCTCTTTATTTTCCCCAGTCCCGCCAAAGCGGGACTGGTTTCTATTTCAAACTTCTAATCCATCCTCCGAGCATTTTGCCAGCATCGTTAACTTTTTCAGACAAGGAAATATATCTTTTATTATCCAAAGATTTTATTTCCCACGCAACTTGCAAAAAGAATTTTAGCAAGTCTATTTTAAAAGAAGCTCGTTTTAACGAAATCAGTTTTTCTACTTTGTCTGAATAGCTTGCTCTTATTATTAATTCAGTCGCCTCCAACAACGAGGAATCTATTTTTGCTCCGAGTGTATGCTTTGAATCTTTCGGAAAATGTGGCAGAAATTCGTGCCACAATTTGTAAATTGCAACCAGCTCGCCAATGAGCTTTAAACCAAAGGTCTGGGGGGTATAGGAATCACTTTTATTATTTATATTTTGTCCATGAAAATTATTTTCAACCATAAATATGAAGATTTAATTAGTATTGATAACTTGCTTTCGGCCTGGCAGGAGTTTATCAGGGGGAAGCGCAATAAAAAAGACGTCCAGGTTTTTTCGCGTTATTTGATGGATAATATTTTATCATTGCACAATGATTTAAAAAGCAGGACATATAAACATGGCGGATACGAATGTTTTAAAATTAACGACCCAAAATCAAGGACAATTCACAAAGCTAGCGTGCGTGATCGGCTCCTGCATCATGCCGTCTATCGCATATTGTACCCGTTTTTTGATAAAACATTCATTCCCAATTCTTTTTCGTGCCGAGATAATAAAGGCGCGCATAAAGCAATTAAAGAATTAATAGGGTATGCCAGTATCGTTTCAAAAAATAATACAAGGGTTTGCTGGATATTAAAATGCGATATTAGAAAGTTTTTTGCGTCAATCGATCAGAATATTTTAATAAATATATTGGAGCAGTACATACAGGATAAAGATACAGTAAACCTGCTGAAAGAAGTAATTTTTAGCTTTAAACCCAATGGCCTGCCCCTTGGTAATTTAACGTCTCAACTTTTTGCTAATGTTTATCTAAATGAATTCGACCAATTTATAAAACACAAGCTAAAAATAAAACACTATATCAGATACGCGGACGATTTCGTTATTTTATCAGAAAATAAAGATTATTTAAAAACCATATTAGAGCCAATATCAAATTTTTTGCAAAACGAATTGAAGCTGATTCTGCATCCAGATAAAATATTCATTGAAACTTTATCATCGGGCGTAGACTTTTTGGGCTGGGTTAATTTCTTTGACCACAGAATTGTGAGAAAAACCACAAAATTGAGAGCATTTAGAAATATAGGGAAGGGAAACAGTGATTATGCTACAATAAGTTCCTATTTTGGTCTTTTAAAACACGGTAACACGCACAAAGTTAAGGAAAATATATTAGATAGGATTTGTCGTTTTATACTTGACATCATATCTTGTTTATGATATAATATAATTATAGTAGAGATAGCTCTTTTAATGCATAAAAATCACTTGTGAGAATAGCCGTAGCCAAAAGATATTAAAAAATTGATATTTTCTGGCTATGGCTATGACGCCAAGCCCCATAACCTCGGGCAGAGGTAACCGTTCCAGCTATAAGCTGGAGAAAGGAAGCGTACTATGAAGTACAATGACTGGACGCTAGGACAGGTTGAGGCGGTTTTTAACAAGCTCGGCGGAGATGACGGCGTTCGTCGTTTCCTGGCTGGAGAATTGGTGGTCAAACCCGTTGACCGTAACTGGTTGACCTGGAAAACCATCAAGCTCGGCACCGGCATCAAGGACGCCAACGGTTTCCGCCAGGCGATCAAGAATGCCGAGATGCGCATCAGCGACTGGGCCAACGACATCATCGGAAAGCCCGAGTTCGTGGTGATCGCAGGAGAGATGGAAGTTGACCTGGTCAAGGTCACTGTCGGTGAGCTCGGCTTCAAGGATGGCGCTCGGCGCGATCAGATCTATGATCGCGTCAAAGAGCTCGGCTTGGAGATCTGCCCGCCGGAAGTCGGCCCGCAACTGCGTCTGCAGTACAAGGACCAACCGCTAGACGAGTGGATTCTTATCGGCATGGAGCCGATTCGCTCTTCGGGCGGCGTCCTCGGCGTGTTCGGCGTCGAACACAATGACGTTGGCTTCTGGCTCGGCGGCGATTACGGCGGTCCCGGCTACGTTTGGGATGCCGACAACCAGTGGGTGTTCGTCCGTCCCCGCAAGTGTCAGTAATTGCCCTTGGACTCTTGGAGTCTCGGCTCTTGGTAGGGCTCGGTCTCTTGGTCCCTTGGCAACAAGCCCCTCAATGCATGTGCAGAGAG
>Ga0209542_10011727_pt1 | contig 15493 bp, 20 predicted proteins | sample RifCSPhighO2_01_FD_184028 | JGI IMG/M metagenome (GOLD analysis project Ga0209542, IMG submission 184028) | Soil microbial communities from Rifle, Colorado - Rifle CSP2_plank highO2_0.1 (SPAdes) (version 2) | ecosystem: Environmental > Terrestrial > Deep subsurface > Rock core/Sediment ... | reverse complement strand
AGAAATAAATGGAGTTTTGGAAGAATACTTGCAATACTATAACTGCGAACGTCTACACATGGGAATTTCCCTTCGCACGCCAATACAATTAATACCCAAGCGATGCGAAGCTATTGGTTAGGATTCGGATTAATTTATACCAGTATACTGTAGTAGATTATAGTGCAAAATCTTATTGATAGTTGAGATTTTAGTTTTCAAGAAAAGCTTTGAAACCCTTCCCTCTCCAATATCTACCACCTGCCCTGGGAGGCAAAACACCTCCTGCAGTTAGAAGTAGCCAGATTATCTTTTCTAAATCGATTTTCTCCTTTTTTGATATATTTTTTATAGAATCGTATTTCCCTATCTCAACCTGAAGAGACATTTTAGAAACTGTTGTCGGACTGACGATCAACGCTTCTGATATACGATGCTGTGGTATATCACCGAGAAGTAGGAGAACAATAGCTACTCTTTTTGCCAGCATAATTTTCTCTGTTGCAGTTAAAATCTCTTCCAACACCGACGTAAATTTATTCTTGCGTTGAGCATACTCCAATACTGAAATCAGTTTTTGGAAGATTTTGTCGAAAGTTTCTTGGTTTAGTCTCCTTCTAGAAACATGGGGCATATAATTATATTAACATAATTTATACCAATATATTGTTATAAATTTAATGCATTATTTATTAGATTTTTATATTCTTTACATCAAATAGCCTGATTAGAAAATGTTGCGGACGTCGCGGATGGTGACAAGAAGCATGAGAAAGATAAGGAAGGCGAAGCCTAGGGTATTAAGAGCGTTGAAAACTCGCGGAGGAATGGGGCGACGTGTAATCGTCTCGACGAGGACAAAAAGTAGTCGTCCGCCATCGAGCGCAGGGAAAGGTAGGAGATTAATGATGGCTAGATTAATAGAGATAAGGGCGGTGAAGGTCAGCAAATAAACAAACCCTAACTCGCGGACATCTCCCACCATACCCACAATACCCACCGGTCCAGTTACACTAGATAAATCAGCCCTACCACCCAGGGCTTCCCAGATAAAAATCCCGATAGCTTGAGCGGTCATCACGGTCAGTTCAGAAGTCGTCTTCAGTCCATACCCTACCGCCTGAAGTGGCGAGAGTTTGACTATACCTATGGTATCCATAGAAATACCGACAGCTGGTCTCCCCTCAACGATTCCCTCTTTCGGAATGACAACTTTAGTAGAAATTTGCCCACCTCTATCTATTTCAAAAGTAATAGGCTCCAAAGATTGAGAGATGAAAAGAGATGCGGCTTCTGGTGTAAGTTCAGAACTGGCTTCTCCTCTTGAAAGTCTGGTAATCACATCTCCAGATTTCAAACCAATAAGTTCTGCAGGAGAGTCGGGTAAAACAATGGTAATAACAGTCTGGGGATCATTAATTGGCAACGAGAGACCCGCTGGTGCGGGTAAGCCGACAACGAATCCAAGTGAAATTAAAAGCCAGGCGAAGATGAAATTACCAACTACTCCCGCTCCCAGCACGGCCGCCTGAATACTGCGATTTTTTGACTGAAAACTGTCTCCCGAGGAAAGACCTAGGGGAACCCCTAGGTCTTTCCTCGGGGAATTTTCTGATGGGTTCTCCCCGAAAATTTTGACAAAACCACCAAATGGCAACCAATTGAGAGTAAAAGGAGTACTCTTCCAGGTAAAAAGTTTCTTGGCTCTGGGCGGAAAGCCGAGACCGAATTCATCTACTCTGATACCGAACTTTCTGGCCACCAGAAAATGGCCCAGTTCATGGACAATAACAAGCGCGCTTAAAATTATTATAAATATGATTAGTGACACAATAGATTTATTCCAGAATTTCTTTCTCTTTTTTCGTTGCTAACTCCTCCAGTTTCCGATTAAGATCATCCACCAGTTTCTGTAACTCATTTTTTAATCTAAACTTATCATCTTCGCCTAACTCGGATTTCTCTTTCTTATCGAAGTTATTAAGATTTTTCTCACGTTCAGCTCGCACTCTGATACGCGCTTCTTCAAGCTTTTCTTTCACCATTTTGGAGAGCATGGAGCGGCGCTCGCTAGTCAGTTCAGGAAAAGAGATTCTCAAACCGATAGCATCCAGCGCAACCGAGAGTCCGAGGTTTGATTCCCTTACCGCTTTATCGATACTTTTGGCCACATCTTTATCCCACGGAGTAACGCGCAAAGTTTTAGGATCTTCGATGGCAATAGTGGCCAATTGATTTATAGGCATAGCTGAACCATAGACCTCCACTCTAACCCCGTCAAGAATACTAGGCATGGCCCGACTGGTGCGAATGCTTGTATATTCCTTCTTAAGCCAATTTATAGTCACCTCACCTGTCTGTTTAAATCCGGAAAAATCGTACGCCATAAGAGGATTATAGCACTAGGGAAAGATGTTCGATAACTAATCGAGGCATAAGATTAGAATCATTAATGAGGCGTCTAAGATTATAAACTTTCTCTATCAATCCAGTCGACCCTTCTTGCTTTCTTAAAAGTGTAAGCAGGTTGTCGAGAAAGTCTGGTAAACTCCCCTCTTCGTCTGCAAATTTTCTGGCAAAAGTGAGACGATCTTTAAGAGAAGAAGAGAGAAACTGTTGGGCTTCTTGTCCAGTCTGGACAAGGTTCAACCTTGTCATCTGCATGCGAGAAAGAAGCGTGGGTATGATAAGCGCTTCCTCTCTAGTAACAAGAAAAAAGATGGTGTCGGGAGATGGATCCTCAAACGTTTTCAATAAAGCGTTTTGGGCCTCAAGCGTTATGCGTACCGGAGAGATGAAAAAAGTTTTCTGCTGCGTTACAGCTTTGCGCGCCGCTAACAATTTCAACTCGCGGGCTTCGTCAATGCCAAAGGTGTCTGTTTTGAAAGCGAAAAAGTCCGGATTGTTGGCAAGTCTTATACCAAGATCCTTACAGTAGAGATTCAGGTAAGACTCCGCTTCCTTCGTTGTGCCAATGAGAAGTCTAGCGTGGTGTCGGCTGTTCGGCATTTAAGAGTTCAACTTCAAAGATGAGAACAGCGTTGGCCGGGATGGTACCCACACTCTGGTCACCATAACCATACTCCGGAGGAATGGCGAGTAGTCGCTTGCCCCCAACACGCATACCAATAAGACCTTCATCCCAACCACGAATCACCTGTCCTACTCCAAGTTGGAAGGTGAAGGGGGTATCTCTATCACGTGAGCTGTCAAAAACTCGGCCATTTGAAAGAGAACCGACATAATGCACTGTTAAGATATCCCCGGGCGCAATCTCAGAGCCAGTACCCACCACCACATCTTCTGTCACTAAACCAGGAGATGGCGGTGTTTGGGCATCAGTATTTTCATTAGAGAGGCCAAATAAATTCATTATAGGTCCAGAGAATAAGAGATATGCTAATAAACCCAAGCTTATGACTACAGCAATCCATTGATTTTTGTTCAAAGTTTTCATATTTTTATAAATACTTTATATTGGTACTTGCTATATGATATGATAGCGCCATGAAAGAATCAACCAAGAACATCCTGACCCTAAGCCGAGAGGAAATGCACAAAGTCGCTGCCGAACGAGTTAGTGAAATATCGAAAGAATTCACGGAAGGATTCAAGTTTCTGGAAGATTATCCCAAATCTGTCACCATCTTCGGCGCCAACCAGTTTAGGGAAGATAATCCTTACTATATAAGCGCCCGGGCCCTGGCTTCGCGACTGGTAAAAGAGCTTGGGTATTCAATAGTCTCGGGCGGCGGCCCCGGCATCATGGAAGCAGCCAACCGAGGCGCCTTTGAGGCGGGTGGTAACTCGCTCGGGCTCTTAATCAAGCTTCCCGAGGCGCAGGTGGTAAACAATTACATTACCAAATTATTTGCCGCCTACTATTTTTTCGTCCGTAAGGTTTGCCTTTCATTCTCTGCCGAAGCCTTCATTTTCTACCCCGGAGGATTTGGAACCCTTGACGAATTTTTTGAAATCTTGACTCTTATCCAGACTAGGAAAATAACTCACACTCCCCTAATCTGCGTCGGCAGCGAATACTGGAAGGCCCTTAAGAAATTTATAAAGAAAGAGATTCTTAGTCGCGGTGCTGTAACAGAAGAAGATCTAGAACTTTTCTATATAGTCGACGACCATGACGAGATTATTGATATCATCAAGAAAGTGCGTATACGCATGGGTATACCATTTGGCGGTACAGATATTAAAACGGAATCGGACAAATAGTTTCCAATCCTAACAACCACTTGGCGGTTCAACCGCCAAGTGATACTGATATTACCTTGGGACAATTTAAGAATCCTAAAAAATATAGGGAGTTTGCTCTATCCTCTTTGAAAGACATTATTAAAAGAAAAGAAATGGAAAAAGAACTTGAACTCTAGCCACTTGGCGGTTGAACCGCCAAGTGGCTTGTGCCTTTACACTTATACTTGCATTTTTAAATATATATGGTATAGTCGCGCCAGACAGAACCTTGTAACACACTACAACTTTTGCGCCATTCAGGCGCTGGGGAGGAATCTAATGTTTGAATTCAGTTGGTTTTGGCTCGGGCTTGGAGTACTCCTTGCTTACTTGGTCCTGAGTTTCCGCATCCTCCAGTACAACCAGGTCGGGGCAATCTTCTTTCTTGGGTATCCATGGAAAGAAGTTGGCCCTGGCGGACTCTGCTTCGTTCCCTTTCTCATTTCTTGGGCCCAGCTGTTCAGCACCAATGCTTTTCAGCTCGAACTACCGGGCGAGCCAGAGAGGGTGCAGAAAACTGATCAAGACAACCTGCGAGAAGGAATGAGGCCGCCTATCCGGACCACTCAGGCAGAAGCGGAAAGCGCTCTCTACTGGTACGAAACTGAGGATACTCGAGAATGGAGGTTCAAGAAATTCCAGGAGTTCGAGGAGGTGGAGCAGAAAGCTATCCTGGCCGATCCTCTCCATCACCGCCTGACCACCGAACCTGTTGTTATCGTCCGATGGAGATTGCGGAGAGTGGAGAACGGTGATACTCTCTTCAAGTTCATCGAGAATATCGGCTCGGTCGAGGAGGCCAACAGACAGATCGAGGATACGGTTGTAGCAACCTTGCGAACAAACTTCGCCAAGGTTACCGCCGGTAACGCCTTGAGTGCCATGGCGTTCTTCAACCAGAGAATTCGCGAGAGAGTCGAGATCCTCATCGGCGAGAGACCGGACGAAACAGGCGTCTTGAGAGAAGCGCCGTGGGGAATTGAGCTACTGGATGTCCAGATCAAGGACATCGACCCAGGGAAAACGATCAATACCTCACTCTCAGGTGCGGCCGCGGCTATTAAGGATAAGGAGGCAGCGATTCGCAAGGCCGAAGGCGATAAGGCGAGAGAGGTACTGATCGGAGAAGGACGAGCAGAAGCAATCAGAAAGGTTGGTGAGGCTCTCTCAACACCGGACGGTCTGCTCGCCGGCCAACTCCAGGCCGGTATTGAAGTCGCCAAAGAAGCTGACTTCATGATTCTTCCGGAGGCCTATGGTCTCATAGGGTCGTTCGCCAAGACCCTGGAACGTGTGCAGCACAGGAAAGAGAGGTAACACCTCTCGACAGGGCCGACGGCAAAAGAATGACGTCGGCCCTTTCACTTGACTTTTAATAATACAATTGTTATAATTGCAAAGGAATGGTCTCAAGAGGAGGACTGCATGCTCATTGGATTGTTGGTATTCATTGCGATAGTGGCAAGTGTCGTGATGTACCGATATGGTTGGCGCCCAACCATACCGAATATCCGTGCTGGTGAAGGGTGGTGGCGAGTTGTAAATCCCTGGATCGCCGTGATCGTGGGGTTGGTAATGAGCCACATCGTCGTCGGCGTGAGCTGGCCAGAAGCGTACAAGTTCTTGGTCAGTCTCCGGGTGTTCTGGGTCGGTCATTTGATTCTCCTGTTCATCTCTGCCACTGCAAATCAAAGGGGGGCTGGGGTGGTAGGAATTAGGAGGTTAGTGCTCTGGATCTGGGTGATCTGCGCCCTTGCTGAAGTAGGTGGTCAGGCGTTGACCATCGTTGCGACCAGCAGTCAGGCATCAGCGGCGGCTAAGCCCCTCTTTACCGATATTACCTTCACGGTAACGGCGGAGAAAGAGTGGTCGGTGCCAGTGACGGTGCCCGTCGGCGCGAACATCACTTGGGCAAGTGAGAAGAGTCTCGTGAAATATGAGGCTATCTCGCAAGAGGGGTTGGTCCACGCCTACCCTGCGCCCGAAGATGTGTACGTGCCCTTCCCCGGACGGCTCTCGTCTGTCCGTTTCCGAACGGCAGAGGCGGAGCCAGTGGCCATTCGAGTGCGTATCACTCAGTGACTACAACGCAAAGGCGCCCACGACCTACCAAGGTCGGGGGCGCCTTTTCTTTTTCTTTTTAGTTGTTGAACGGATAACTTGGGCTAATTCCGAACGTCCCCAGGACTAAACGTATGAGGCCATAAGCCGAGAACATGATGAACATTCCGAACAGACCCCAGAAGATTTTCCTCTTCCCCTCTTCACGCTTGGTATCGGCAGTTTGCGAAGCGATGAACTGGAATATCCCCCAGAAGAAGACAAGGAGAGCCACGGCGAAAGCAAGCAGGATCAGCGGATTCAGTATGAACTGGTTTATCTTGTTGAGAAGATCGGAGATGGTCATCCCGTTAGAAGTTACTTCTTATAAACCACCCTGTAAAATAAATCAGCTTTTTCATGATCGTAAAGCACTTCTAACGGGACTCATCCCTCAAGTTCTAGAGTCCGGGAACTGTTGGAACAGTAATGGTTTGACCTTGCTGGATACCCAAAGCGTTACCGATAAACTGAACGAGGCCCCAGACCGCCACCATCACGAAGAGGGCAATAACACCCCAGAGCATGATCTTCTTGGCATCTGCCTTCGATTCCTCGTTGCCTTGAGCGAAGATGTATTTGACCAAGCCCCAGAAGAAGGCCAGAAGGGCGATACCGACAACGATTGGCAGAGCGATATCGACCAATCTACCGATGGAACGTACAAGCGTCTCCAAGTTGCCCAGAGTCTGAGCAGAGGCAAGTGCCGGAGCAAGTGCCAAAGCGGCGATAATAACTTTTTTCATTTATGTAACTTACTAATTTATTTGTAATATACCTCGACGGTATACACTATATCATACGACAAAACACAAGGAAGACAACCGAGTTATCCCCTGCCGCTACGGGATAATAATATTAGGAATATTAGGAGATCCCGTTCCTACGCTATGTAGGTCAAATTCATCTTGAATAAAGAATATAATGCCCCAAATCGAGACCATAACAAAAAGGGCGACAATCCCCCAACCCATTATCTTCTTACCGTCTGCCTTGGATGTCTCATTGCCTTGAGCGAAGATGTATTTGACCAATCCCCAGAAGAAAACGAGGAGAGCAATACCGGCTACAACAGTTATGAGTCGTTGGACTAAAACTCCCGACCTTCGAATGAGACTTTCTGTGCCAACAAGCTGAGCTGAAGCGATAAGAGGCAGAGTGGCGAGAACAATAAGCCCAGTTTTGGTTAATTTTTTCATACTTATATTATAACCTATATGGCGGTAATAATGGAAACACCAGATCAGACCCAAAACCTATATCCCTATAGAAGAAGCGGAGTATCCCCCAAATAGAGATCATTATAAAAAGGGCCAAAATACCCCATTTCATAAGATTCTTCCCTTCTCCGATCGCTTTTTCATCTCCACTTATGTTAGAAATAAATTTGACCAGGCCCCAGAAGAAAACAAGAAGGGCAAATCCCGCTATTACTGGTATGGTTAATTTTATAAGATCGAGAAAAACACCAACTAAACCAGCAAAATTACATGGATGGGAGAACCAGTCACATACGGTAACACCTGATCTGAAAGTTGGTGTCATAGGGTTAATTCTTTCATAAATTATTTAAGACTGGCAAACCGGACCGCCGAGTTGGTTGATGGTACTGCAAATGACATTGGCCAAGAGCCATGAACCAAGAAGAACCGCAGTGCCTATGGCTGTATAGAGGAGAGACTTATGGGCTGTTTTCAACTTAGTATCATTCCCTGATGCAGTGACGTAGAGGAAACCAGAGTAGATGAACGCAAGCACTGCAAGCACCCCACCCACAGGCAAGATAATATTATCAACAATAGCTTTCATGAGAGTAAAGAGCGAGTTGCCTACACCCTGTTTAAAAGGATTATCGAGGGTAATATTTACAGGAATACTAGTGCCACCCCCTTGTGGTGGGTTAGTACCACCTCCGTGCTGCGTCGCATAGACAGAAACTACCCCTACAATAAAAAGGAGTGAAAATGACACTAAAAAGGTTGATAATTTCTTTATATTCATGATTATGGATTGCTTAAAATAGAACGGAATTGTGGATTAAGAAGGGTACTAGATATAGTGTAGACTATAAGCCAAGCGAAGAGTATCCACAGGTAGCCCTTGAGTACTTTTACGAAAATATCTGTGGCCTCCTTCCTAGAACTCTCACTACCACCAGAAGTAAGGAGTTTAAAACCAGCGTAAGCGAAGGCCATGGCGGCAAGAAGGGTCGAAATGTACACCAGAGCAGTTATAAGATTCCTAAGAAGCTCTATGAGCTTTGCGAAAGTACATGGGACAGTTACTCCGTCGCAGACAATGAGATTAAAGCTTTGAGCTAGTATATCGTTCATTTAATTAGTGTACCAATTTCTCTATCAGCCTTTTTGACCGCTTCAGCCGTGCGAGCACGACCGGAGGTAACGGACTCTATAGCCTCGCGGAAAATTAGACCAGTCGCAGTGGTGTCAGGGTCAAGCCAACCTTTAGACTGCAGTGCCGAGTCGTAGAAAATAGAGAGTGTCGCATCCGTTGGTCTGGTCGAGAGAAGATCGCGCCGCACCGGTGGCAACTTGAGAATCTCGGAGAGAGCGGAAGACACTGTTTTCGAGACGAGTTTAGTGGCGACAGTGAGTGCGGCGCTCGGGTTCTTGGTCCCACGAGATATGGCTACGCCTCGCAGACGTCCGTAGGTGATAGTTTTCCCGGAAATTCTAGATTGAGGCACAGCCGAGACTGCGAAGTTGAGAGTGGGATTCTTGTTTTTAAGCGCGCGGAATTCAGAAGCGAATCCTAGATAGTAAGCGGAGTCCCCCGAAGTGAAGTGAGTCTGGGCATCTAAGAGTGAGCGGTTCCAGCTATAATAGACCTTCGTAGGGTTAGAAAACTGGGTGTAGAAGTCCAAGGCCGCCTCGCCCGGGGAAATCAAGAGATTGAAGTTGTTCGATATTTGCGAGCGCAATTCCCCGCCAACAAAAGCGGTTACGGGCGTGCCAGCTTGAAGCAAGAGAAGAGAGAGAATATCTTTGAAGTTTGAGATATTGCGAGCTTCTCCTAAAGCAATAGTTGACGAGACAATATTGCCCGCCGCATCTCTCTTAGAAAGATTGGCGGCAGAGGCATATATTTCATCCCAATACGCAAAGGGTCGAGCTTGCCCCGCACCGGAAAGCAGATCTCTATTGTAGTAGAGCACTAAAGGGTCTATGGATATAGGTAGGGCATAGACACCGCTTGCATCCAAGAAGAGCTCTCCTTCCTCGATAAAAGTCATTTTGAAATCCCGCTCGCTCACACTGCTATAGGGAATGGCCAGAAGTTTGGTCTTGTTTTTCCAAAACTTATCGTTCGTGATGATGATGAGATCCGGACTAATCCCTTGCGCCAGAGCTTCCGTAAACTCTGCCTCGAGAGCGTCGGATGATTTTTCTTCATATCTTATGGCGATGTCCCCATCTTGGTTTATATTGGGGGTGTTTAGGAGGAGATTGAAGTCATATGTAGAAATGTCGCCCCAAATAACTATGGAGACATTGTTGGCAGACCCGCCACGGTAAAGAGAAAAAGCCGCTACCCCGATCAAAATGAAGATTCCAAAAACCGCAGTGAGGATAATCTGAAACTTAGACATATATTAATTGTACAGGACAATTCTCAATTTACAATTCTCAATTTTCATTGAATTTTCAATGAATTAAATTTATAAAACAAAGAGGTGCACGGATCCGAAGATCGTGCACCTCGTAGGCCCCTGAATTAGATCAGGCTCATGCCCCAGTACTCATGGTAGCCAGCCAGCTCTGCGACACACCCGCCACGCGGGATACCGAAGAGTTCCTCTCGGCCCCTGAACTGACTGAACTCGTTGAGCTTAGGCCTATTCATGTAGATCAGACCAGAAGCTTGATCCACGAGCGTCGCCGGTCCACGACCTCCATTGAAATGGCCGTCTTCGCAGTACTGTCGTCGAAGAGCCAGCTTCAGAAATGGGATGTACGCCTGAGGGTAGACCCCTCCGTAGCTCATGAACCACACTGGTTTGCTTTGGTACCAGATAGTGGTTGTTCCGGCTGACTTCTCGGAATCCGGATTGACGCACCAGCGATCGACGAACAGGAAGTCCGGTTTTTCTTCATACCGGATCTCCTTATGGCCGGGCATGTCAGTCACTTGGGCTTTCGAGACCCCCTCGACCGCATAGCCTGCCTGCATTGCTGTGAAAAACATGGCTTCGACATGGGAAAGATCCATTTAGCAACACCTTTCATGGGTAAATTTCTCCGCTTGATAGTGTAGCAACAAATACATTAACCTGTCAACAATCACTTTTCACGAGAAGAACTGGCGATCTTGGTGGATATGAAAATGAAAGGATGCAAAGAGAATCAAAGATATACGTTATTATTGGCCTATAGGCAGTTAATATCGTATACGTTACTTTTATGCTATAGCAGAATTATAACGTATGTAGTTTGAAGCATTATTTAAATGAAAATTTATTGAAAATTTTAAATTAGAAATTGAAAATTTCGCTTATAGACATATGAGCGAGGCTATACTATCCCCTTCGCGGAGCTTCATGACCCGCACGCCTTGAGTCTGGCGACCCAAGACTGGAATCTCTTTGAGGTCGACTCGCACCACTTGGCTCTTTTTGGAAATAGCGATAACTTCGCTTTCTTCATCCGTCACCACTTGCGAGGTAATCACTTGCCCGGTTTTCGATGTGACCTTCGAGGTTAAAATACCGGAACCTCCTCTACCTTGCACTTTGTATTCTGATAGTTCGGTACGTTTACCATAACCGTTAGCAGAAATAACTAAGAGGTGACCCGCTTTCCATTCTGGCCTAATCACATGAGCTCCTATCACTACATCTCCCTTACCGAGCTTGATACCTCTCACTCCGCCGGCGCTACGACCCATTTCGCGAATAGCTGATTCTTTGAATCGGATAGATTGACCCTTCTTCGTCACTATAGAGACATCATCGCCCTTCTCTACCAATTCAACAGTTATAAGCCTGTCCCCGGAAGCGAGCTTGATAGCAATAATGCCCGAAGAGCGTACGTCTTGGAAACTTTTGGCAGAAACTTTTTTAGCGGTACCGTTCTCTGTCACCATAAAGAGTGCGCCTTCAATACCCTTCTTACCTTTGGGCATCGCGAGGATGGAAGTTACTTTCTCGTCATCGGAGAGGGAGATGAAGTTCATGACAGATTTGCCCCGCGTGGCCCGCTTGCCTTCAGGCACGTCATACATTTTGATTTGGTATACCTTCCCTTTGTCAGTGAAGAAAAGGAGATCGTCATGTGTGCTGGCCGTCAGGAAGTTAGTGACGAAATCCTCCTCTTTAGTATCAAGATCAACTACTCCCACCCCACCACGCTTCTGGCGCTTGTATTCGCCTGGATTAGTGCGTTTGATGTATCCGCCACTAGTTAAGACAAGTGCGTTATCTTCTTCGGGAACCAGATCCTCTACAGAGAGAACCTTGACCCCGCCTTTGATCACTTTGGTCCGGCGTTCGTCTCCATATTTTGTCTTGATATCCGCCAGTTCATTTTTAACCACTTTCAAAATCTTGGCAGGAGAAGCTAAGAGTTCTTTCATCTCTTTTATAAACGTCTGCACTTCTTTTAATTCATCTTCGACCTTCTGCCTTTCTAGACCGGCCAGTTTCTGGAGCTTCATTTCGAGAATGGCATTGGCCTGGAGTTCCGAGAGTTTGAATTCTTTCATTAAGCCAGCGCGGGCATCATCTACAGTTTTCGACGCGCGGATAAGCTTGATCACTTTATCTATATTGTCCAGCGCCTTAACCAAACCAAGTAAGATATGTTCTCTCTCCTCCGCCCGCGCGAGATCATAGGCGGTGCGGCGTCGGACTACCACCTCTCGGTGTTTGAGAAACTCCACAAGCATGCTCTTGAGTGAGAGTGTCTGCGGTACGCCATCGACAAGCGCCACTAAGTTGAAGTGGAAAGTGTCTTCGAGTTGGGTATGTTTATAGAGAGCATTTAATATTTTCTGCGGTTGAGAACCTTGTTTAAGATCAATGACGATACGAATATCTTTAGTAGATTCATCTCGCAGACCTTTGACACCTTCGATCTTCTTCTCCCTCACTAGATCAGCAATTTTGGTAATCAAATCGGATTTATTCACCCTGTAAGGAATAGCGGTGATAACTATCTGAAACTGACCCGCCTTGTTTTCAGCTATGTCCGCCACTCCGCGAGCCACCACCCCACCGCGACCAGTCGCGTAGGCGTGATGAATATCTTGTTCATTGAAAATAATGCCACCAGTGGGGAAGTCGGGTCCTTTGACAAACTGCAACAGATCTTCGGTCGTGGCAGAGCGATTGTCGGCTAGGTGAATAGTGGCATCCACCACTTCCGCTAAATTGTGAGGAGGAATGTTGGTGGCCATACCGACAGCGATACCTAAAGTACCATTGAGAAGTAGGTTGGGAGCGACCGATGGCAGGACTACCGGCTCTGACTTAGTGCCATCATAATTGGGTCTGAAGTCAACTGTGTTTCTATCAATATCTTTGAGCATCTCACCAGCCAGACGTGACATCTTGGCTTCAGTGTATCGATAAGCCGCGGCACCGTCTCCGTCAATTGAACCGAAGTTACCTTGACCGATGACCAAGGGATACCGCATCGAAAAGTCCTGTGCCATTTTAACCATGGCATCATAAACAGAGGTGTCACCGTGCGGATGATATTTGCCTAATACGTCTCCAACGATAGTAGCGGATTTCTTGGTCTTGGCGGAAGCATTGAGACCAATCTCATTCATCGAATAGAGAATGCGACGATGTACTGGCTTTAAACCGTCGCGCACATCGGGCAGAGCACGGTCAGTAATAACCGACATGGCATAGTCGATAAATGACTCCTTCATCTCGCTCGTAATCTGGCGAGAGACAACTCCCTGCCTGCCGGCAGGCAGGTCTTGTCTATCATGTTTACTACTGTCCACCCCGTTAGAAGTTTTGTCAGACATAGTTTAGTAAGTAGAAATTATAATGTTGAACTTCTAACGGGGTCCATAGATCTCCAAGGTATTGCTTCTCATCTCTTTGTATTCTGATTCAAGATCTACAGATTGTAGTCCCGTCTTAAATTCTCCGAAAATTTTGCCCATACCTTCCAGACTAGACCCTACGGCGGCACGCAGTGATTCAAATGGACTAACTTCTTTCTCTTGTTTTACTACCTCACCGGTCGTACCAAAATTCGCCAGGGACCACGCACTGAAAATAAATAGAGTAACGACACTCGACACCAGAAGAGCAAAACGTCTCTTATGATGATCCGGTTTTTTGTGAAGATTGGCTATGAATCTGTCCATATTTTCTATCTACTCTTCTTTTAATATCACTATATCGGCTTCTCGCCCTTCAAGATCTTTCTTTTTTACCACAAACTTCTCCAGCGGTTCTACTTTTGTGCCACCTTCCTTTATAAACTGGGCTTCGGTCTCTTTAGTATAGTACATTGGGATAATGACACTAGGCTCTAGCGACACAGCTAGTTTGTAAGCAGTTGCCGGATCAAGAGTATCTTTGCTCACAGGAGTGAAGAGGATGTCCACATCTTCTATTGACTCAAGAGTTTCGGTAGATAGGTCCGGGTTTGCCAGAGCTCCGAGGAAACAGAGATTTAATCCTTCGAAAGAAATTAAGTAGATGGTATTAGTTTTCTTTGCTGGCCCTTCCGAGAGAAAACCTTTTATAAAAACATCTTTAATTTCGTATTCGCCCGGTCCATCGATTACAAACCCAGACTTCTCAGCCACTTCGTTTCTACTAGTTGTAAACAAAGTGATGTCAGCACTCATCTTGGATTGGGGGTTTAAAACCAAGGACAGGTCGCCTTGTGAAATTTTGAAGCACTCCGCGCCGTGATAAGTGATAACCATAGCTCTATTTTAGCATAAAAGTCATACTTTAGCCAGTATTTCTTGCTTTAAATCCCCTACCAAAATTCCTTACACCGGTAGGGCCACACGAACTTCCGCGGCCGGCGTAGTCACACCGCGCTCGGCGGAACCGAGTAATACCGGGCGGGATCGCAAGATCCCGCCCTTTTTCTTTTTTATACATACATTATAAGCCAGCGATAGCATCGTTATAATGTATTTGATTTTTTAATTAGATTTTGATATATTGCTTCAGTTCTTTATTAGCCCTCCCATTAGAGAAAATCTGCTTTTAACAAAGCAGTCCTCTAACGGGATAAACCGTTTTTGTTACCCCTCTTGATCTGGCAACCACAGATGAATCAAGAGGACCAGAGACGGCATACTAATTTGACCGAAAAGACTTTAGAAGTAGACGCGTATTTAGCGAAGATTCCCAATCCCCCATCACTAGACGACCTCATTGAGGGGCCGGTTATTTCTATTGACAAGGGTGCCATTTACATTGACCTGCCGCCATTCGGTACTGGTATCATATTCGGCCGCGAGTTTCAGAATGCCCGAGATATTATAAAAAAGATTAACGTCGGCGATATCGTCGCTGGCAAAGTGGTCGGACTCGGAGGCAAGGACGGCTATTTCGAGGTTTCCCTCAAAGAAGCTCGCCAGGCGCTCATCTGGAACGAAGCGGAGGAGGCCATTCGCGAGAAACGCGTTTTCGAATTGCCTATCACCGATGCCAACAAGGGTGGATTGATCATCAATTGGCAAGGACTTTCAGGATTCTTACCTGCTTCTCAACTCAAACCAGAACACTATCCGCGTATATCGGACGGAGATAAGGATAAGATTCTTGATGAACTGAAAAAACTTGTCGGTGAAAAACTTTCTGTCACTATCATCGGTGTCAGTCCCAAGGAAGGCAAGCTCATTTTCTCGGAGAAGAGTCCGGAAACCAAAGATAAAGAAAACATTGTCGCCCACTACGCTCTCGGGGATGAACTTGTGGGTGAAGTGACAGGTCTAGTGGATTTCGGAGTCTTTATCAAACTAGAAGAAGGATTGGAAGGACTCGTCCACATTTCAGAAATTGATTGGGGCCTCGTCGAGAATCCTAAGGCGATGTTCAAGATCGGAGAGAAGGTGAAAGTGAAAGTGATAGAGATCAAAGATGACAAGATTTCCCTTTCTATCAAAGCGCTGAAGGAGAACCCTTGGAGGGAAGCGGAAAAGAAATACAAGAAAGACG
>Ga0209542_10011724_pt1 | contig 15494 bp, 23 predicted proteins | sample RifCSPhighO2_01_FD_184028 | JGI IMG/M metagenome (GOLD analysis project Ga0209542, IMG submission 184028) | Soil microbial communities from Rifle, Colorado - Rifle CSP2_plank highO2_0.1 (SPAdes) (version 2) | ecosystem: Environmental > Terrestrial > Deep subsurface > Rock core/Sediment ... | reverse complement strand
TTTTGTATTCAAACGTTCCTAGCGAGATTAGAACTGTTGGCGGTGTTGAGCGGGAAGTGGAGTCGTTTACTAGCAGGCTTGTGACGCAAAGCCCGATACTTCTTTATGATGCTATTCGTGATGAGTATGGTTTTGGCGTGATTGAGGTGTCAGTTTATGTCTAAGGGTCAGATGGAGATTTTTGGTTTGGTGGTGATAGTTATACTGCTCGCAATAGGTCTTCTTTTCGCGATTGTGATTCTCACAAAGACTCCGACAAGGGATGTTGCGCGGGTAAAGGAGAGTTTGCAGGCGGCGAATTTTCTGAATACCATGATGGGAACGACTTCTCAGGGGTGCGGCAAGCGTGCTGTTCGAGAGTTATTGCAGGATTGCGCGGTTGCAGGCGTTGATAATGGAAGATGGATTGGAGCTTCAGCATGCGAAGATGGCAACACTTGCGAGCTCGCGCAGGACATGATTCAAACAATGCTTAATCAGACGCTTGGTGATTGGAATAAAAATTACAGGTTTTTCGTGAATGGTACGCGGGCTGTTGAGCTTATCAAGGTTGAAAGCGGTCCTTGTTCTGGTGAGCGTGAGGGCAGTACTCGTCCGGAGAAGGTGCGTCCTGGTCTTGACATAGTGCTTACTTTGCATATTTGTCGTTGATTGCGAACGTTGATGCGCTAAAGTCCGCTATTTTGAGGACTATGTGTGCGAGATGATTGAGCGATATCGGGTCTTTGGATGTTTTCAGCTCAGATAATATGGTCGTATGGAGTTTTTTGTATTCGCCTGCGAGTGAGTCGAGTTTGCGTGTTTCGAATTTGTAGAAAATTTCGTAGTATTCGCGCAAAAGCTTGTTTGTTTCATCGAGTAGTTTGAGTGTTTGTGGTGTGCAGGTTTTCATCGTTGAGGTGTGTTCTGCGAGGTATTTGTAGTCGTCGGCTATCTTTTCAAGGTTCCATATTATTACGTAGAGGAATGGTGTTTTTGCTTGTTCTGCGTGTCCTCTTTTGTTGAGGATTCTTTGGCAGAAGTTTGTGAGTTGGTTGTTGGTTTTTTCAAGTTCTGCTATTTCAGGGAAGTTAAAATCTTTTTTGGAGATTTTTTCGTGCAGTTGGTCTGCCATATTCAGAGTGACTAGGAATGCTCTGCGAAGAATGTTTTCGAATTGGTCGTCTAGTTCTTTTGATAGTGAGCGTATCGTGCAGCTGTTTGGGGTTTGGTGTATGATTGCGAATCCAATGAAGAGGTCCTTTAGGAGTTCGTTTATGATTTTGATGTTTTGAGTTTGTATTTCTATTTCATCGTATCCTTTTTTGTGCATGCTTGAGAGTATCCATCGCAGTACGCGCTCGTCCGCGTGTGTAGCATCGACTGTCGCCTTTTTTATTTCTCGATTTTCGTCTGTTTTGATTATTATGCTTGGACCGTTCTCGCAAACGTCTAGTTCATCTCCTTTTTTGACCTTCCATTCCTTGACCCATTTGCTAGGAAGGCTCACGACAAAGGTCTTTCCTGCGAGCTGTATGACTTTTCTTTTCATGAAGAAGAAGCTCAAAGAATCAGCTTATAAATATTGCTAGATAGTTTCGCAGCAGACGTATATTTTGCCAGCAGTGTTTTTCGCTTGGCAGTCAGGGTATGTTCCTGGTATTTTCTTGTCAGGAGAGCATCGTCCGTCATCAAGCACGCAACTTTGTCCTTTTATGAGGCTCGCGCAGTTATCTCCTTGGTCAGTGGTTATTTGTTGTGAGATGTTTGTGTATTGCTGTCCTACGTTTCCTGATTGTCGTATGAAAAGTCCGATTAGGATTACTAGAACAATCATGGATAGCACTGCTATGATTATTGTGTTCAGCGCAAGTTCAGCTCCTTTTTTGTTCATGATGGTTCTCGTATTTGCCAGTTATTTAAATGTTACCAGCCTTCACAGTCCCAGGCTAGGTTCTTGGTGAGCCATAAATAGTAAGAAACCGTGCCATCATCAGCGCAGATGAGGTATTTTCCTGTATCAAGATAGTTCCAGTATTGATTGTCAGCGTCGTTCCAGTCATCATCAAGCTGCGTTCCTGCGTCATCATCGCGCAGTTTTAGTGAGTCTACAATTTCGGTTCTATGGAGCGGTCCTCGCGCGTTCTGAGGGTTCACAGGTTCTTCGCTGATCGGCGAAGGTATGTTGTCTTCACCTGTGTACGCGACTTCTATCGTGGCGCATTTGTGTTTTTCAATCTTGCCTCTTTTCATTTGCAGCCAGCACGTGTTGAGTTCGCTTACGACCTTGGCAAGGACTTCTGCGCGGGTTCCTACTGCGCGAGTGTTGTATCCTGCGCTTGTTTGTGTGGTTGTGGAACCTTCATTTTCTTTCGGTTCAAATACTCCCCATTGTTCATTCACGTATGTTTTTGTTTTTTGGAACGCGACTGGTCCTGCGATTAGTATGACTATTGCTCCTAGAACGAGGGCGATTATTGCTGGGAACGCCATCCCTTTTTTCATCTAATGCTCCCTAGTTGTCCGACTGTTGTCTTTCCGCTTTTTACTGCGAGCCAGATGATGAATATGAGCGCGAATAGTCCTATGATTAGAGCTACTACAAAAGCCCAGCCCGGCAGTTCCTGTCCTAGCCTGTTTTCAAAGAGTTGTTTTAATCTCCGATAATTACTGCGCATCGTGCTGTTTTTTCCTCCCGTGTGACTTCTGGTGGTATCAATTCATCTGCAAGTTCATATGCTGTATAGCTGATTGTTGCTTGGAGAAGTCCTAAACCTGGCGGGGCGAATGTTGAGGCCGCTATGCTCAATATGCCCGCGTCAGTTCTCCCAACTATTCTTTTTTCTACTTTCCATCCCAAATCGCTCGTGAGTTTATCGTACGGGAAAAGTCCGACGAATCCTTTGTTCGCGTCTATTTCACTGTTTTCAAGGTTGGTTGATGCGACAAATGCCACTGCGTATGGTTGAGTGACGGTGAACAAGTTTGAAAGTTTCAATTGTTTGACTTGGTGTATTTTTGGTTCTGTTCCAAGATATCCTTCGTAAAGCTCATCGAGATATGTTTTCCCTGAATTGAACTTGTTTGATTCGAGCCAGGGTTGTATGTGGAAGAATCCTCCTGGGTGATTTGGGAATAGCGCGGTTAATTGAGGGTCAAAATATATTCTGCTGCAAAGTAGGCATACGTAGTCTGAGCCTGGTTCAGTCACAAGATTTTTTAGGTTTGGCGGTAGTATTGATGGGTCGAGGTCTAGTTTGCTGTTTCCTGCGCGTTTGTGGCATTCAATCATTTCTTTGGCGATTTGTTTTTCCATCGTCCACGCAAGGTATCCTAACTCATCGTTAGAAAACGCCGCTCGTGCGGTAGTTCCTTCTTCGTATGAATTCACCGCTCGTTCAGCTTCGATTAAGTCTTGATTCAGTTCTTCAGGTCCGATGGAGATTTTTCGAACTTTACACTCAGGCGGTATGCTGAATGTTCCTGCTGTGTATTTTTTGGCAAGGCTTCCTAGTTGTAAGGTGAAGTCGCACGCGCCTTCTTCTCCTGACTGTTCTAGTAGCGTCCTAAACGCAGGATACACTACGAGCAGCATTACTGCTAGACTCGCCAGTAGTCCTATGATCGTGACTAGCATTGCGGGTGTTACTCCTTTTTTCATGCTAGGCTGAGCACCTTTTTCTGTAAAATGTAGAGTATCGTGAAAAATAGCAAAAGGACGAGTATGATTACGATTGCGTATTCCGCGAAGTGTGATTCATCCTGTCCTCTTTTATTCATGAAAAGAAAGAAGAGAAAAAGAGTATAAAAAGGTAAGCCTAGCCTGATACTATGCAGCAAGAGTCGCATCTGTATCCGGATGGGTCTTGGACGGTTGATGGCATTCCTCTTGGTATGTATGAGCCGCTTAGTTCAGTTTCGAACTCGTTGCAGTCGTTTGTTTGGAAGAGTCCTGCGTTTTCAGCTGGCGGACTTGCTTTGTAGCATCGTCCTGGGCATTCGCTGGCGGCTCGTCCGAACTTTCCTATTTGGCCGCTGAATATGGCTGCCATGACGACAAGGACCATTATTCCTAGTGCTGCGATGATGATTGTACTGATTGGCAAACCTTGTGCTCGTTTCATTGATACACCTCTCTTGATTGCTGAGAATAGCGTTCGCAGGTATATAAAGATTGCTTCAGCGTATAGCACGTCCAGCAAATAGTGGAACGTTTTTAGCGTTTAGAGTTTAAGTGTTTCGAGCTGAACGTGCTAGATAGCCAATCCATGAACTAATGGAACTTGCATGGATTGGCTATAGTTCATCGGGCGAATCAACGCCTGCAAGGAATGATTCGGTTTTAAGCTCAGCCAAAACGTAGTGCACTTGTTTCTCTTTAACTGTGAATTTGCTTTCAATGCTGTCCATGAAGAGTTCAAGCGCTCGTAAATCTCGGAACACGCAGTCGAATAGCGCGTGCCAGCCGTTGTTCACCCTGTAGAGTGAGTTGACGTTTGGGTGTGTGTTCAGATGTGCTATCATTTTGTCTCGTTCAGTGGGCTGCACTGATAATAATACGAATGCGTGTGCGCTAAAGCCTATTTTTTCGAAGTTGAGTAGCAGTGCTGGTTTGAAGAGTCCTTCTTTCACTCTTTTCTGCAGTCGGCAGTGTATTGTGCTGACCGGAAGTCCTGTTTTTTGTGCGAGTACGGTTAGCGGCATTCTGCCGTTCGCTCGTAGGTTTGATAAAAGTATTGCGTCGTTTTTGTTCATTCGATTCACCTCGAAAAGAACAAGGTACGCGCAGGTCTTAGCGTTAATCCTTAAGAAGTATAAGCATCCATAAGGTTCGCTGATAGTAAGAGCGAGCTTTCAAGTGCGTCGTATTGTTGGGAGTGTGTTGAATACCATTCATGGTGTGTGTTCTTGAGCGCTGTTATGGCTTTTGCTCCTTTTCTTAGAGCCAAGCTTCTTTTTGAGTGAAGGCTTGGCCTAGTAGAGTCTGACCAGGCTGATGCGAAGCATATCATTCGGTGGATGACTGCGTTGTGGTAGTCGCGCAGTGACTTTGTTTCGTCTATGGTTCCGCCTTTTTCGTTGTAGCGTTGAATATAGCTATCGATGTATCCTTTCTTTTGCTCATCTGTGAAGAAGTCGTCATATTCTAGAAGGTTTGCTAGATCGCAAAGTACTGGTGATGTGTTTTTGGACTCGCAGTCAATGACGCCTATTTTTTCGCCAATTATCCAATTTTCGGGGTGCGCGTCCTTGTTCCAAGCCCACGCCGATGCGTTAAGCGATTCAACAACAGGTGCATAGTTCGTGAAAATTTGGCGTACGATTCCGTCAGGAAGATTCATCGCTTGAAGCCCTGTTTTTACTCGATCTTCAAGGTTGATCGGGTTGAGCTTCTCTGTTGGGAATGTCGCGTGGATTTGCGCGAGTGCAGAGATGACTTCTGGCATAGCTTCATAATTTTCTTTTTTCAGTTTTTCATAGAGCGTTTCACCTGATAGCACTCTCATCGCAAGAGTATACTTTCCATTTTCCGGTTCAGTTGAGCAATAGAGTACTTTCGGGACAGTTACAGAATCAACACTGTTGCCTATTGTTTCATAGCACTCACGTTCCCACAGCATCGCGTCCAAGGACTCTTTTTGTTTGAACAGGAACGTGTTTTTGAAGAACGTGCCGTTCTTGATGACGCGAACTACTGAGCGTGATTCTCCAAGCCTGTCCCATTCTGCTCCTTCGCTGGCAACGCGTATTGCATCTTTCCAAGCCTCTCCCTCATCAGAACGTCCCTGCGCGCTCGCAAGCAGCGCATGGCACACGTACATTTCTTTACGAAAAGGACTGTTAAACTCATCCGCCACCATACGGCCAAGTTCGCTATAATACCACGCTTTCTGAGGGTCGGTTAGGGCAGCGTATGCTGAGGAGAATACGTATGCTTGTGGTACTGCTGGATAGATAGTGCGCATTAGCCAAGTGCTCCATGTATAATTCCAAGATAATGCTTTTGCTCTGAGTGGAAGAATTTTTCCTTCTGCACTATCCACTGCTAATTTTATATAATCAAAAGATTCATCAAAGTTGTCTTTTTCTAATTCTTTTGACGCTTGCATCCACAAAATCACTGGATTTTTGGAGATTTTAGTTTCTTTCTTAATACTCACATCAAAAAAACTAAAAAGCGATAAAAGTTCAAAAACCAAATCTCTCGTATGATAATCTGTCTTTTGTGTTCTGCTTATTATTGGAGGAATTTGTACTTCTTGGAGTCCTTTTTCTAATTGTCTTATTCTTTTGAAGTCACTCAATTTTGTTCTCGGCCTTCGTTCATCCGAATGGAAAAATGCAGAAAATAATCTCATTCCGAAATTTGATAAAATATACGCAATAACTGGAGAACCTACGCTGAAGAACGCCGAATTAACTTTCCCGTCACTCACTATTCCCTGAAATAAATTGTATGCGTCAGTAGCCGAGCAAGACAAAAATCCTGAGGCAAAGATGGTTGCAACTGAATTAGGATTTTGCAACGCCCAATTATATGCTTCTTTAACGTTCATTCCTGCGTGCCAACAAGGTTTATATATTAACTTTAGCTATTGATGATTTATGAAAAAAGGGGAAATAACATTGGAGTCGTTAATTCTCTTTATTGTAACGTTTTCACTATCTGTTGTCCTCATATCTATTCTTGGTTCTTTTATTTACAGTGCATTCTTCGCTAAAGAGAAATCCGTTGACGAGCAGGACTTTAATCGTATTGTTGAAGAGCTTAAGTCTATGTTAGAAAGACAAAAAGATACAGATTGTATTCGTGTTCCTGTTCGTTCTGGTTCTGCGTTGATGGTGTCAGTTAATCCGAAGGGTAGTCTTGCTGCTCCTGCGGGTTGCGCGGGTGATGCGTGTTTGTGCCATACTCCTGTGAAAGAGGGTTCTACTGGTAAGCTGAATTGTGTGAGGTTTACGAAGATTGTGGATTGTTCGCAAACAAATGCTTGTTTCAAGTTATCAAAAACTTTGTTGATGAATGAAGGCGATACCGTCGTCACTATCATCAAGGACGTGGCAGGCATCGAACTCGAACCTAACGCGCCGTGTGATGTTCAACCATGAAGAAGGGTTCAATCATAGATATCGTCATGCAGCCGTTATTCGTCACAATGGTAGCATTGGGTATAGTTCTTGTCATATTGCTTCGTTCAGTCTACTCAATTGGTTCTTCGACTGGTTTTGAGGAGCAATTCTACGCAGTGGATGCTGCTTTGTTAATTGACAGTATTCAAGCGGTTCGTTCTGATGCTAATTTGGAAGTCAAGTATGGTGTTCCTATGGGTGCGCGTGTCACATCAAGCAAAGTCGAGGTCGCTAGCAAATCTTTCCCGTTCTCTTCATCCAATTATCAACTAACTGGCGGAACCATCGGTCCTAATTCGAGAATCGTTCGTTCAGGTTCAACAATCTCCGTATCAACTGCTCCGTTAGCGTTGCCTTTGCCTATCTGCGTTGACAATCTTGATGTGCGCGGTGTTCACAGTGATAATCTTGAATATTTGAGAGGTATGGACGTATCGCCTGTTGATGTGGTTACAGGTAACATTAGAGTTCGTGCTTCTTTGAATCCATCTCAAGTAAGAGCGTTAAAAGTCTATGTCAAGGATTCTGAATTAAGCAAGCAGTTGGGTTGTAAGATTGCTTCAAGGCTTGTTCCGAAAATTGCAGGGTTGGAATCAGTATCGATAGTTCCAATATATCGAGCATTGTTATCATCCTCAGATCCGAAGTCATTTGATGGTGAAGGTATTTTCATTGAAGTGAGTGCACCATCTGACTTGTCCATCAAGGGCGCGATTGTTCAATCTATCAATGCAGAGGTCAATAATGAATAAACGCGCGACTTGGGTTTGGGCGGATACTTTGTATTGGTTCTTTTACTTGCCGATGACTGCTATTGTGATAATCGCGTTAGTCGTGATTCCTAAGAGCGCGATGGAAGCTCCGATTAGTCCTGGTCCGCTTGACGCTGCGATTATGGAGGCGCGTTTGTTGCAGGGTGTTACGTTGAATGACCCTGTTTTCGGCGCAAGGCAGGGTTATTATGGCAGCTTGCCGGCACCAGTTCGTTCAGAGAAGCGTTTTGGCTATCGTGTTGAAGCGCAAGGAAAAGAATCATTTTTCAACAAGGATTTTTACGAGCAGGCTTCGCCGTTAGCGCCCATAGCTTACGATCGTTTTATCCAATCAGAAAAAATGTGGAGGGGTAGCAGCATTGTCGAAGTCGAAATCGACCAGGTTTACCCGAAGGAATATGGTTAACAAGAAAGGAATGGATACGAGGGCGTTGAACATATTATTGTCAGTTTTCATTCTGATAATTGTCATCGGGGGAGTTTATGCTTGGCTTGCGGTTAAGTTTGCTGGCGCGCAAAAAGAGCCTCTTGCTGCGGCTGCAGGTATTTCTCGTCTTGATAGGGTTATTTCAGAGTTCGTGAGTGATAACCCTGATCTTTTGGACATTTCAAAAGAGGATGAGCTCGAAACTAAGCTCTCAGAATCGTTCAAAGAGACATTTTTGGATGCGTCTGTTGATTGCGAGCAAGAATCGGTTCTTGAGTGTGAATTGACCGTTATAGAGCGTAAGGGTGCAGAAAAAATGTCAAGATACAGTCGTTCTGTTTTTCTTCCAACAAAAGATGGCATAAAGGAGGTTCGTTTCAGTGGGACTCTTCGGCAATAAGAAAGGTATTGATTACGCGGTATTGTTGGTCGTTGTAGTTTTTATATCTGTTGGCGCGTTGTATGGTCAGGTTTCTAAGCAGCCGGGCAGTCTTGAAAAATTAGGTGAGGCTCAAACTCCGATTCTTCAGGCGAATGTTGAGGCAAGATTGCTCGAAACGTACATGCGTGAATCAGCCAAACTTTCAATAGAAGAAACAAAGCAAAAGATAAGGCACTCAGGGCCAGATTCGTGCATTGTTTCAAACACGAGGGCGCAGCCTGAAGTAGTATCTTCTATTCTTCCCTTAGTAGAACAAAAATTTACTGAATCATTCGATGTATACCTCTCCCGTTATGAATCTGAGAAAAGCAAGCGTTCTCCTGGCTGGCAGATTCCAAGAAACGCGTTATCCTTGGCAGTTTCCGATTCAAATGTCATAGGCATATACGAAAAACCAATCCGTATCCCGTTAATTGATGTTGTAGGAAAAGATGCTGGTTCAGTTGTGTTGCGTCCTGCATTTGAAGTACGCTCAGATGCATTCAAGTCTCTTTCCGCAGGATTCAAAGAAGTCGAAAGCATAGCATCAAGTTGCAGTCAATCTTCGAATATTTCCGACTGCATTTCTTCCAAAGCGTCGTTGCGTGTTGAATCAGAAGGAGAATTGTACCGTTTTATCTCTCCAAATGACGAGTTTTGTTTGAGTTTGCATTTTCCCGTAATAGTCTAACTACTACCGAATCTAAATCTTTATAAAACACAACACTAAGTTAAAATCGGGGTACAAAATGATTCGAATGCCGCTTCCTGATATGCTTGCTCGTTTGAAAGAGAAGACAGGTCTTTCTGATCAGCAGTTATTGGAAAAAATCGACGCGAAATGCGTATCATTGTCAGGTCTTATTTCAAAGGAGGGCGCAGCCCATATTATTGCGAATGAATTAGGAGTCAAGCTTCTTGAGGGCGGTGGCAAGATTAAGGATCTTCTTCCAGGTATGCGCAGTGTGGAAGTTTTAGGAAGGGTAACTCAAATCTATGAAGTTAGAGATTTCCAGCGCGCTGATGGTTCTGCGGGAAAGGTTGGTAGTTTTCTTGTTGGCGATGATACTGGCGTTGTAAGAATTGTTTGCTGGGGTTCTCAGGCTGATGTTCTTAACCAGCTCGCGACAGGAACGCCGATTAAGGTCACAGGCGGTATGGTGCGTGAGAATCAAAGGGGTTACAAGGAAGTTCATCTTAATGATGCGAGCAGAATTATTCTCAATCCAACAGAGAAAGTTCCTGAAGTTGGTGTTAAGGTTACAAGAAAGACATTAAGGGAGCTTTCTGAGACTGAAGAGCAGGTTGAAGTGATGGGCACAATCGTTCAGGTGTTTGACCCGAAGTTTTTCGAGGTGTGTTCGTCGTGCAATGCGAGGTTGAAAGAGGTTGAAGGTCAGTGGTCGTGTGCGGAGCATGGTGCGATGATGCCGGACTATAGTTATTTGGTGAACGTGTTTTTGGATGATGGCACTGAGAATATGCGTGTTGTTTTGTTCAGGAACCAAGCTGAGCGTTTGCTGAGTAAGTCTAAGGAGCAGATGGTGGCCTTCCGCGCTTCTCCCGAGACTTTCGAGCCGCTTAAGACTGAACTTCTGGGCGAGCAGTTCAGGTTCATAGGCAGGGCGAAGAAGAACACGTTTTTCGATAGGTTGGAGTTCATCGCGAACCAAGTTCATAAGGCAGTGGCGGAAGAAGAGATTGCTAAACTCAAATGACTGATTACGCGCAGTTCAAGATTAAGGAGTATTCTTTGTGGGATTTGTACCTTCACGTTCAGCAATATCCGTATGTTGGCAGGTGTTATGCTGCGGCTAAGCGTAAGAGTGCAGATGTTGTAACTGATATGGCTAGCGATGAAGCGGTAGAACTGTTCAGGACAATCGTTCCTTATTGGGATAACGCTGTTCGTCAATTATTTCAGCACGATAGGCCGAATGTGGCGATTTTAGGCAATAATTGGAATCATCTTCACGCGCATCTTATACCTAGGTATAATTCGCCAAGATTGGTTCATGGAATCGAATTCATAGACCCCAATCCAAATGGAAATTACGCGCCATATGATAAGCTTAAACTCAAAGAGCCGGTTTTGTTCGCGATCCGTGATGATTTGAAGCGTCTTCTTAGGTGAAAAAATGGTTGATTATGAGCTTAGGTCTTCAGGAATTCACGGAACGGGTATTTTCGCCAAGAATGACATCAAGAAAGGGACAAAGATTGTGGAATATTTGGGTGAAAAAGTTACAAAAGAGGAAGGAACTCATAGAGAACAGGCTCAGCTTAAGAAGGCTAAGCATGGTGCAGGCCAAGTGTATGTTTTCGAGCTTGATGATGAGTGGGATATTGATGGTGATGTTGAATACAATGATGCGAGGTTCATTAATAATTCATGTGATCCGAATTGCAAGGTCATTATCAAAGAGGGTCATATTTGGATAGTTACCAAGCGTGACATCAAGGCTGGCGAGGAGCTTTCATACGATTATGGTTTTGATGATGAGGATTACAAGGATTTTCCGTGCAAGTGCGGTGCGAAGAATTGTTTTGGATTTATGGTTGGTGAAGAGTATAGGCGCAAGATTGTTAAGTGATCGATTGTTTCTTTTAGTAAAAGGTGATTCTTATGATGGGTCGAACGCATATGGCATTTGGTGCGGGTGCTGGTTTGTTGTTAGCTCCGCTTTTCGGCGCAAGTGTCATTCCATTTGTTGCGTTGTCAACATTTGCAAGTTTGCTCCCGGACGTCGACCATCAAAACAGCAAAATCAACCGTATGCTGCCAATCACTCGCTGGATTCCTGTTCTATTCAAACATCGCGGTTTTTTTCACAGTATTTTCCCTCCGTTGATTTTGTACGCACTTTTTTGGGCGTTGAATCTTCAAACTTTAGGTCTCCCATTGATGGTGGGTTATCTTGCGCATTTGGGTTCTGATTGTCTTACTAGGCTTGGCTGCAATCTTTTGCACCCATTTAGCACTTTTAGAATCCAAGGTCCTATTTTGACTGATGGTTTGAGGGAGTATGTTTTGTTTGGCTGCGTTATGGTCGCAAATGGCGCATTGGTTCTATCAAGTACTGGAATGTTTGGTTAACGTATCCTTTTCGCTTTCAAACAAGCAATAGTATTGTACTCGACTTCTCCGAAAAGCACGGGTACAAATGTCTCGCCATCTATTGTAGTTTCGGCGAAATTCTCTAGGTGCAGTCCTGCTCGGGGCGTGAGCGCATCATAGACTGCAAAAATTTCTTTTTTGTCGTGTGTGGGCATTCCTGACTGTAGTGACTTTATACAATGTTCTACAAGTTCAGAAACTTGTGCTGGTTTGGTGGTTTTTGGGAATTCGATTGATATTCCACAACGTACGTAATCGATGAGCGCAGCTTCTCGTGCAAGAGCTCCTCGCATGAGCACGACTTTTGAGAGTGGCATGTGTTTGGCAAGAGACCAATTTAGTTCACTATCTTTTGTCAGGATGATGAATGGTTCAGTTCGCGCGGTTGTCGCGTGGATATCGATGACAAAGTCGCATTCCTTGAGCTCATCAACTATTCGCGCGGCCAGTCTTTCTTCATGATTTCCGTTCACGTTTCCCGGGAAGCTTCGGTTCAAATCGCTTTCAAGGAATCGAACGTTTTTCTTTCCTGCTTCTTCATTCGCGATGAGGTAGACTATTTCAGAATCAATATTTTTCTTGAGCAGAAGTTCAATTGCTTCTTCTCCTAGTGGTTCGTTTCCGTGCAGTCTGCCCACAACTCCCACTGTGAGTCTACCTTCACCTTTCGTCAATATTCTCATATTTTTGCTCAAATTCCAATTTTAATGTAAATGTTGCGTTAATCTCACTAGACACTGGACATTCTCCTTAATGGGCTATTTAAACAAAACGCAGAATAATTGGTTTGTTGCGAGCACCTGCCCAAGGTCATTGGGCTGAAAAAGCAGAGGTGCAACGAAAATGGAAACAAACCAAAACGAACAAACAAGCGAGAAACAAATGCCAGAGAAGAAGTTCTCCACTGGCGCAATCAGCGCGACTGTGTGGAAGAATTCGAGAACAGGCAAGGACGGCAAGGTCTTTGAGACGCACAGCGTGAACTTGCAGCGAAGGTATGCGAACAGGAGCGGTCAGTGGATGACGACCAATTCTTTGCGCATAACGGACCTGCCTAAAGCCGCGCTTGTTATCGATGAGGCCTACAAATATTTGGTCCTAAGCGGCAAGGGCGAGGAAGTCCAAGCTGAATAGTCATATTTTTTTGATTTTATTTTTTTAGAATAACACAACAAACAAAACAGGTGATGACAAATGGCAAAAGCGTACAAAACAGATGATTCGGAAATTTTAGAGATTGAAACTCCAGAAGGAACACTTGAAGTTATCAAAAAATCAACTGATGATGGTCAGAAGAAAAAAGTGACGAGTGTTGAGGATTTGCCGGGTGTAGGTCCTGCGTCTATTGAAAAGCTAGCAGCGGCCGGCTTTCAGGACTTGATGAGTATTGCTGTCGCAACTCCTGGGGAGATTGTTGGAGCAACTGAGCTCTCTGAAGCGACTGCGAAGAAAATCATAGCTATTGCTCGCTCAAATCTGGAGATGGAATTCACTTCAGGAGAAGAGATTATGAAAAAGAGGGAGCGCATGATAAAGATTACAACAGGAAGCAAGGAGCTTGACAAGTTAGTCGGCGGCGGGTTTGAGACTGGCGCCATAACTGAGGCGTATGGTCAGTATGGTTCTGGTAAGTCGCAGATCGCGCATTCGCTGGCCGTGCGGGTACAACTTCCAATAAATAAAGGCGGCGCGGAAGGCGCAGCGGTCTATATTGATACTGAAGGGACTTTTCGTCCTGAGCGTATTCGTTCGATAGCAGAAGGTTGCGGTCTTGACCCGCAGGAGGCGCTTAGGAATGTGCGTGTCGCGCGCGCTTTTAACTCAGACCACCAGATGCTGATCACGGAAAAGGTCGATGATCTTATCAAACAGGGCGTGAATGTGAAAATTGTCATCGTGGATTCGCTCACCGCGCATTTTCGCGCAGAGTTCATCGGCAGGGGCACGTTGGCTGATCGGCAGCAGCGCATCAATAAGCATATGCATTCTCTTATGAAGCTTGCCGATAAGCACAATATTGCAGTGTACGTGACTAATCAGGTGATGTCAAAGCCTGACCAGTTCTTTGGCGACCCAACTGAAGCGATTGGCGGGCACATCGTTGCTCATAACAGCACTTATCGGCTTTACTTGCGCCGTGGCAAGAAGGGAACGCGTGTTGCGAAGATGGTTGATTCGCCTAATATGCCTGAGGCAGAGGCTGTTTTCGAGCTGACAGAAGCTGGCGTTCGCGACGCCTAATTTTTATATTTCCTGTTGGGCCGTGTGCAGACATCCACAAAACAACAGGAAAGATAGAAATTGCCTTATCGAGGCAATTTTTATATTTTATTGCATAAGTTTTATATAGTGACTATTGAATAAAAACACTGCACGCAAGAATGCGCGCAAATACTAGGTAGGTGAAAGAACATATGTACGGAGCAAATAGATCAGGTGGCTTCCGCCCGCGTGGTGGAGGCATGGGTATGTCAACTGCCCCTGTTAGAGTTGGCGAAGAATTAGACGTGACCATTGAGGCCGTCGGCGAGAAAGGCGACGGTATTGCCAAGAAGAATGGCTTCGTGCTGTTTATCCCTGGCGTCAAGGCAGGTCAGCAGGTTCGCATTCGCGTGACTAAGGTCTTGCGAAAGGTTGGATTTGCTGAGGTTGTAAGTGGCAGCGGTTCCGCTTCAGAATCTTCAGGTGAGCAGTCATCTGAGGAGTCTTCGGAAGCTCCTGCTGAAGAGCAGCCGTCTGAAGAGCCTTCGGAAGAGCAGTCCGATGAGGATTCTGAGAGTTTTGGCGAAGAAAACCAACAGTAATGTTTTTAAGTTCCTTTTTTCTTTTTCTTTTTTATGAGATTGTTTATCGCAGTTGACGTTCCAATAGAGGTTTCTGACGAGTTGAAGCGAGTACAGCAGTTGTTGCCGCATCAGGGTCTTTCTCTTTCGCATGACTTTCATTGTACGCTTAAATTTCTGGGCGAGGTTGACCCTAAGAAGATGGCGCAAGTGGCTGAGCGTTTGAAGGCCGTGAAGGTAAAACCGTTTGAGGCGTTGCTTGCGCAGGTGGGTTTTTTCCCGCTTAATGAGTCGCCGCGAGTGGTTTGGGTGGGTGTTGATCCAAAAGACAAGATTGTGGTGTTGCAAAAGCAAGTTGATGACTTGCTTGTGGGTTTGTTTTCAAAGGAGAAATCGTTCATTCCTCATCTGACGTTGGGCAGGATGCGCGAAGTATTGGACAAAGAATCGCTCAAGGTGTTTGCAAAAACAAGAGTAAACCACGTGAAGTTCTTAGTGGATTCATTTGCACTAGTGGAGAGTGTGCTTTCGCCGCAGGGCGCCGTGCATAGAGTGATAGAGCGCTATCCATTATGACTGTTGCTTGCTTTTGGCGAATCTGATGAGGATGTCTGCTGCGTCATCGCTTAATGCGAAAGTTCCAACCAACTCATTTAGCGTATCCGAGTTCAAGCTTATGGGGAGTAAATTGACTCAGAAAGGGCCGGTTCACAAAGTTTGTGCCGTTTTCCCGCTGCAACCGGGTGTGGGACAGAATTGTGCTATCCTAGCCAGTAAAGATTGTGCCACAGGGACGTGAGCATGTTGGCGGTGTCTATTCTGTCTGGTCTTTTCTGTCCCAGTCTCCAGCCTACTCGTTTTT
>Ga0209542_10011722_pt1 | contig 15497 bp, 16 predicted proteins | sample RifCSPhighO2_01_FD_184028 | JGI IMG/M metagenome (GOLD analysis project Ga0209542, IMG submission 184028) | Soil microbial communities from Rifle, Colorado - Rifle CSP2_plank highO2_0.1 (SPAdes) (version 2) | ecosystem: Environmental > Terrestrial > Deep subsurface > Rock core/Sediment ... | reverse complement strand
AGCACAACCTATTGCAAAAATTAAAGAAATAAACAAAATTAAGAATAAAAATAAATTTTTAAAGCTCATGATTATTTCTTTAGTAAATCTGTTTATAAACATTTCTTTTGGTGAATTGACAAATCCCACAACCTTTAAAAACCCCTGTTTTTTGCTTTACCACCTATGAACCTAAAAGAGGAAGCGCTGAATCTGCACAGAGCCAATCACGGCAAGCTGGCAACCAAATCCAAAGTAAAAGTTGCAACAAAAGAAGACCTGAGCTTGGTATACACTCCCGGAGTTGCAGAGGTTTGCAGGGAAATAGCCTCAAACCCAAAAAGCGTTTATGACTACACCATGAAGTCTAATTCTGTTGTTGTTGTAACAGACGGCTCTGCAGTTCTTGGTTTGGGCAATATTGGAGCAGAGGCTTCATTGCCTGTGATGGAAGGAAAGTGCATCATATTCAAGGAATTGGCTGATATAGACGCTTTCCCAATTTGCATCAAGTCCCAGGATGAGAACGAAATAATAAGCATAGTGAAGAACATAGCGCCTGCCTTTGGCGGCATTAATCTGGAGGACATATCTGCGCCAAGGTGTTTTACAATAGAAGAGCAGTTGCTCAACATAGGCATTCCACTTATGCATGACGACCAGCACGGCTCTGCAATTGTTGTTTTGGCAGCATTGATAAATGCCTCAAGGGTTGTCAGAAAAGAGATAGAAGACTTGAAGGTTGTGATTAACGGCGCAGGAGCAGCAGGCATGGCAACTGCAAAATTGCTTACGTGCCTTGGCATTGACAAAAAGATATGCACATCTGTCAGAGAGCTTGTTCTTTGCGACAGCAAGGGTATCATCTATGACGGAAGGCCAGACTTGAATGAATTCAAGAAACAGATGGCAAAAATGACAAACAAGTCAAAAAGGCAAGGCAATGTCCAGCATGCTCTGGAAGGCGCTGATGCTTTCATAGGGCTTTCAAGAGGCAATTTGCTCACCGCACATGATTTAAAAGCCATGAATGCAAATTCAATTGTTTTTGCAATGGCAAACCCTACTCCTGAGATATCTTATGACGAGGCAAAAAAGGTTGCAGCGGTTGCAGGCACAGGCAGGAGCGACTTTCCCAACCAAATAAACAATTCTTTGGCGTTTCCGGGATTGTTCAGGGGCACTCTTGACGCAAAAGCCACAAAGATAAACAACGAAATGAAAGTGGCTGCAGCTCATGCAATAGCAGGCTGCGTAAAGCCTACAAAAGACAACGTTCTTCCTTACACGCTTGACAGGCAGGTCGTTCCCAGAGTTGCTGAGGCTGTGAGAAAGGCTGCGATTGAGGCTGGGATTGTAAGGAGATAATCACTCATCTATCATATTTCCATTTATTGGATTTTTTTACTTCTTCTATCTGCTTGGGAGTTAAATCTGGTGTGATTGGCATAACCCATTGGGTAGTATTGCCTTCAATATTACAAATTTCCTTATAATAATGATTTGTTAATTCTCTTAATCTCCCATCAGGATGCGTTAAAGGTGATGCCAGCGATGTAAAATCAAGTCCTTGAAAAGATTCAGGATTTTTTAGCAATAATTCTATTGCTTTTACATTCCCGGGATAAATCCATCCCTTATTTCCAGGAATGAAATTTTTTGCTACATGAGGGCGCGGCACAGCTTCGTAAGTATCCACCATAGCTTGTGTGAATTCACAAGCAAGTTTCAAAGTTTTTTCGGTATCAACTCCAACATGCCCGAACACCATTAATATTTCTGGGATAATCCCAAAATCTCTTCTGGCAGATTGAATAGCCTCTAAACATCTCTTTTCATCATTAATCTCTTTATGCACGCCTTTCCAGACTTGGGGGGTCATACCATCAACACCAAATCCCGCAGTATGAAATCCAGCTTCTACTAGATTTCCTATATAGTTAGCATGCTTATCTCTTGCATTTAAATAAAGAGCCGGAGTTGATAACCCACGCAATCTTATTTCAAAACCAGGATTACTTTGCTTTACGTCTTTAACTGCATATGCAAATTCATTTAATTTATGCGGTTTTTGAAATGTATCAAGGTTAGACATGTATATATTTAATTCTTTTATCCCGAAACTTTTAGCTTTCTTGACGAGATATTCCAAATCGTCCTTTATTATTTTAGGATTTCTGTAAACCTCTTCTGCCTGTATAATTGGTTTGCCAGTTGTGTCAAGAATAGTCCTATTAGCGCCGCAAAAATCGCAATGGAACATGCACCCTTGTGAAACATACAGCCCAAACTCTTTGGAGAGATACATCTTCATCATTTCGTCAGGTATTTTTTCATAGGCTGGAATTAATGATGTTATTTCAGGAGGAGATAACATACCTGCTTCTATCCCTAAAACAGATGCAAGCGTTTTATCATCATTTCCATTGTAAGCAGAATCTCCAAATAATCTCTTGAATTGCTTTTGAGACAAGCCATTGGGAGAACTGGAAACTACCTGGCCTCCAAGCAGATAAATGGCTTTTTCTTGTACACGTTCGTCTATTTCTTTCTGTAATTTTATAACTTCTGGAATATAGGGCGCGCCAAGAAGATTAATTCCAACATAACTGGATGATAATTGCATTGGCTTTATGTTTTCATCATGCAGTTCTACATCAACACCTGCAGCAATCAATCTTGCAGCTGCTGTAAGCAAAGATGTCGGCATATACACATGCCCAAGTGCGCTCTCGCTAACGGCTGGAGCATAATTATGCCTTGGCTGAATTAAATCTACTTTTACCATTAACACCACCCAATATCTAAAATTTAATCACTAACTAATGGTAATTTTAGGCAAAGATACTAATTAAACTTCCTCTCAATTTTTAACCGCTTTATAGAAAAGCTTAAATAGAATTACATAAAATGGCTATTATAATGGAAAAAATAAAGCTAGACTTGACAGATAGGAAAATATTGGCAGAGCTGGACAAAAACTGCAGAATTCATAATTCAACATTGGCAAAGAAGGTAAACAAGTCAAGAGAAGCAGTAAAATACAGAATCCAGCAGCTTCAGAAAAATGGCATAATACAAGGATTTATCACATCAATCAATCCAAACAAGCTTGGCTATTATATGTTCAAAGTTTATCTAAAGCTTGAAAATATACCCAATGAAAGAGAAACGTTCTTTGAAGAACTGAAGCAAAACAAAGATATCTATTGGTTTGGCATTTCTGATGGCGTATTTGACGTTGTTTTTGCCATACTTTCAAGAAGCATAACGGGATATTTTGAAAAAATAAACACACTGCTTTCTAAATGGGAGCATTTAATAGTCAGCAAAGTGCTAGGCACAATGGTAGACACGAGGCAATATAACAAAAAATTCTTCACAAACGACGCAAATGGGCAATTTGTAATTTTTGGAGGGGATGTTGTGGATAATAAAATTGACGAGTTAGACTCAAAAATATTGCTTATACTGGCTAATGAATCCAGGATCCCATTGATGGAATTGGCAAGAAGGATTAAGTCTACCATAGAGATAGTGCGGGGGAGGATAAGAAAGCTGGAGGAGAAAGGCATAATATTGAATTACAGAATTGCCGTTGATTTCAATAAATTGGGGTTGGAGTTCTTTAAGGCAATAATATATTTCAGAAAATTATCGGAAAAAGATGAAAAATCCTTATTTGAATGGATGAGAATACATCCAAACTCGCTTTATTACATCAGAAGCCTGGCTCCTTGGGAGGTTGAGTTTGAGTTCGCCGTTGAAAGCTATCAGCATTTTAATAAAATCATCAATGATTTAAGAAAAAAATTTCCGCATGTAATAAGAAATTACGAGCATTTAATAATGATACATGAAGAATGGATGCCTGCATATCAGGAACTGCTGCAAAATAAATCATAAAATTAATCATAATATTTAAAAACAACCTTCTCACTAAATGTTTAAAATGCAAACCTTCGACTTAATAGTCATAGGAGCAGGCTCCGGCTTAAATGTGAGTTCCGCAGCAGCTGAAATGGGCATGAAAGTAGCTGTTGTCGAGAAAGGCCCGATGGGAGGCACCTGCCTAAACAGGGGATGTATCCCGTCAAAGATAATAATCCACAGCGCTGATGTTGCAGAAACAATAAACAAATCAAAGCTGTTTGGCATAAATTCCAGAATTTCCTCAATTGACTTCAAAAAAATAACGAACAGGGCTTCAAATATTGTTGATAAGGATGCTAAAGATATTGAAAAAGCAATAATAAAAGATAAAAATACAACATTATTCAAAGTTGAGGCAAAGTTTATTGCTGAAAGGACGTTGAAAGTCGGCAAAGAAACCATAAAGGGCAACAAAATTATTATTGCGGCAGGCACACGTCCGTCTATACCAAAAATAGAAGGCTTGAATGAAGTCGATTTCATAACAAGCAACGAAGCATTGAGATTGAAAAAACAGCCAAAGACTATGACGATTCTTGGCGGCGGCTATATCGCAGCCGAGCTTGCGCATTTCTATGGAGCTTTGGGAACTAAAATAAATATTGTTCAAAGAGGCAGGTTTTTGGTTCCGAATGAAGATGAGGAAATATCAAGAAGATTTACTGAAATTTTCAGGGAAAAATACAACATTTTAACTGAATTTAATGCAGCAAACGTCTCAAAGAAAGGAAATAACTTTATTTTAGAAGCTAAAAATAAAAAAACAAGGAAAAAGCTCGTATCAGATGCATTGCTTGTGGCAGCAGGCAGAACCCCCAATACAGACTTGTTGGATGTTGGCAAATCAAATGTTGAAGTCGACAGCAAAGGCTTTGTCAAAACAAATGAGTACCTTGAAACAACCGCAAAAAACATCTGGGCTTTGGGCGACATAGTTGGGAAATTCCTGTTCAAGCACAGCGCAAACATTGAGGCGCAGTATGTTTATAATAATGCAATCCTAAACAAAAAAATTAAAATTGATTACACGGCAATGCCCCATGCAATCTTCTCCTCGCCGCAAATTGCAGGTGTCGGCTTAATGGAGCAAGATTTAAAAGAAAGAAAAATTGACTATGCAGTGGGAAGATATAATTACATTGACTCAGGCATGGGCTTGGCTTTGCAGGACAATGAAGGCTTTGTAAAGATTTTCGCAGACAGAAAAACAAGAAAAATCCTCGGCTGCCATATTATTGGAGCAGATGCCTCAACTTTAATCCATGAAGTAATTGTTGCAATGAAAGCAGGCTTGAGAATTGATGCAATCAGCGATGCTGTTCATGTGCATCCTGCCTTAAGCGAGGTTGTGCAGAGGGCTGCAAGGAATATAAACTGATATTACCGCAAAACTTAAATACTCTTAAATTCAAGATACTGATTTGGGTGGTATATTTATGGCAGAAGAAATGCAGGTCGGAAAGGTAAATCATTACTTTACAAAAATAGGCGTTGCTGTGATTGAAGTCACAGGCGGCAGCATCAAGATTGGAGATGAACTTCATATAAAAGGGCACACAAGCGATTTCAGGCAGAAAGTAAGTTCAATGCAGATAGAGCAGGACAAAATAGAAATGGCAGAGCCCGGGCAGTCCATTGGAGTGAAGGTTAGCGAGCCTGTCAGGCAGCATGATACTGTTTACAAGGAAATTTAAGATTTACTTATTCTTCTCATTTGTTTCTTTGAGGTACTTTCTGACGTCATCGTCTTCGAGCTGGGGAAAATTGTCATAGAACTGGCTTATTGAAAAGAACAAATTTGTTGAATGCAAACATATGAATTCATCAACATTTTTCCTGATTTCGTTGTTTAAATTCGACGGCGCAACAGGAACAGCCAAAATCAATTTTTTTGGATTTTGCGACCTGATGTAATCTATTGCAGCTTTTGTCGTGAAGCCTGTGGCAATGCCGTCGTCTGTCAATATGACAATCTTGTCTTTCAAGCCTTGCAGTTCATATTTTCCCCTGTAAGCCCTGTACCTTCTCGCTATTTCCCTGCCCATCTCCCTTGTTTTTTCCTTTAAATAAACCTCTGAAACATTATAAATTCTTATCGTTTCTTCATTCAGCATTACTTTTTTGTCAGGCCCGACAGAGCCGATTGCGAATTCATCATCGTCTGGCAATCCTATCTTTTTTGTAACTATTATGTCTAACTTTATATTCAATGCCTTTGCAATTTCATAGCCAACTTCAACGCCGCCTCTTGGTATGGCTAAAACTATAACGTCTTTGCTATTCTTATACGCATTTAGCTTTTCTGCTAGCTTGATTCCTGCTTCATGCCTGTCCTTGAAGTGCATTTTTATGCTATTTATTTTAGTGTTTATAATTTTTATTATTAAACAAAAAACAATAAATTTTAAAACAATCTATTTCTAACATCTAATTATGCCAACGGACAAGGAGATAAAGAAAGAATTCAAGCTAAAAGCCTCAAAAGAGCCTGACAAGTATTATGCAACATCTGTTCTAAAGGCAGAAGGCTTCAGCAGGAAAAAGTGTTCAAAATGCGGCACTTATTTCTGGGCAACAACTGGCTCAGATGTCTGCGGCAATCCTGCCTGTTCTGGCGGCTTTAGGTTTATAGGGAAAACTCCTGCGACAAAAAAACTGGATTATGTTGGTGTATGGAACGAATTTTCAAGGCTGTTCAAAAAATGGGGTTACACTCCGATAAAAAGATATCCTGTTGTTGCAAGATGGCGGGATGACACTGATTTCGTGCAGGCATCTATTTGTGATTTCCAGCCGTATGTCGTTTCCGGCGAAGTTGAGCCTCCTGCAAACCCACTGGTTGTGCCGCAGATGTGCTTAAGATTTAATGACATAGACAACATTGGCATCACAGGTGCCCATTACTGCGCTTTTGTGATGATTGGGCAGCATGCCTTCATGAAGCCAAAAGACTGGAACCAGGCAAAGTATTTCACAGACATACACAACTGGCTCAAGCAGGGATTGGGATTGGGCAATGATGAAATAATCTTTCACGAGGATGCATGGGCAGGCGGCGGCAATTTCGGGCCCTGCATGGAATATTTCTCAAGAGGCTTGGAATTAGGGAATCAGGTTTACATGCTTTATGAGCAGACTCCAACAGGCTATAAAGAGCTTAACCTGAAAGTGCTTGACATGGGCATGGGCCACGAGAGGAATGCGTGGTTTACCCAAGGCAAGTCGACAAGCTACGAGACAACATTCCCAAGTGTTGTGAAGAAATTATATGGAATAACGGGCGTGAAAGTAGATGAAAAATTGATGGAAAGATTTTTGCCTTATTCCTCTTACCTAAATGTTGACGAAGTTGAAGACATTGATGCAGTTTGGAAAGATGTTGCTAAAAAAACCGGCTATGATGTGAAGGAATTAAGGGAAAAAATACTGGAATTGGCTGCCTTGTATTCTGTTGCAGAGCATTCAAGGGCATTGCTTGTTGCTTTGAGCGACGGGGCTCTGCCTTCAAATGTCGGCGGTGGCTATAATCTAAGGGCAATTTTAAGAAGGGCTTTGTCCTTCATTGACAAGTACAAGTGGAAGATTGATTTGCCTGACGTCTGCAGATGGCATGCTGATTACCTAAAGCCGTTGTTTCCTGAGCTAAGCGATAATCTTGATGAGGTAACTAAAATTCTTGAAGTTGAAAAAAGCAAGTACGAGGCAACCAAGCAAAAAACACATTCAATGATTTCAAAGCTTGTAAATGAGGATATTGATGACAATAGACTGCTGCTTTTGTACGACAGCTATGGCATAACGCCTGAAATCGTAAGGGAGGAGTCATTGAAGCTTGGAAAAAAAATCGATGTGCCTGAAAATTTCTACGCAAGAGTCGCTGAGCTGCACGAAAAGCAGGAGCAGGAGCATGCCACAAGAAGGGAGGAAAAGCTGAATTTGGAAAATGTTCCTGAAACAAAAGCAATGTACTACCATGATTACACAAAGAACAGGTTCAGGGCTAAAATAATAAAAATCATTGGCAATAAAGTCATATTAAACGAGACTTATTTCTATCCTACAAGCGGGGGGCAACTGCATGATGTTGGAAAAATCAATGATGAAGAAGTTGTTGATGTTTTCAAGCAAGGAGGAGTAATTGTGCATGTTTTAAAAGAAAAGCCGAAATTAAAAGAAAATCAGGAGGTAGAATGCGAGATTGATCTGCAGAGAAGGCTGCAATTGGCAAAGCACCATACTTCAACCCATATAATAAATGCTGCTGCAAGAAAAGTGCTTGGCAGCCATATCAACCAGGCAGGTGCAAAAAAAGATGTTGATTACGCAACAATCGATTTAACCCATTACCAAAGCATTACAGACGAGGAGATTGAAAAGATTGAGAAAGAGGCAAACAGGCTTGTCAAGGCAGGCATACAGGTGCAAAGCAGTTTTATACCAAGGACAGAGGCAGAGCAAACCTATGGAATGGGAATCTACCAAGGTGGCGCAGTCCCAGGCAAATTATTGAGGATTGTAAACATACCCAACATTGATGTTGAGGCTTGCGGCGGCACACATTTAAAAAATACATCAGAAGCAGGGGAAATAAAAATACTGAAAGCAACAAAAATATCTGACGGGATTGTAAGGCTTTATTTTACAGCAGGGGAGGCTGCCAACAGGGAGGGTAAAAAGGAAAAGGATATTCTGGAAGAGGCAGCAAGGTTGTTGAACATTAAATCCAATGAATTGCCTGCAAGAGTCAACGAGTTGTTTGAGAAATGGAAAATTGCAAGAAAAGCTGTTGAGAAGAAAAAGCAGATTGACTTGAAGCAGCTGGAATTAACAAAAAAAGAAGAATTTAAAGGTGATGTTCTTGACAAAGTTTCTGAAATCCTCAAAACACAGCCGGAGCATATTGTAAAGACTATCGGGAGGTTTTTGAGTGAGCTGGAGGAAATGAAGGGGAAGATAAAATAATACTAATATCCAACAATTCTTGTGGAGATTATTCTTTCATAAATTTTATTTACCCCATCCTCATGGTTGTGAGCAATTTCACCATAAGTTTCTTCCTTACCATTTCTTTTAAAAGTTAGAGTAATATAACTTACACCATCAATACTTATTCTTCCAACAAATGGGTCTTTAAATCTAGCTTTTAATATACGCTCTTCTAACGCTCCTTTTACTTGTTCCCAAGGTAGTGGTTCTTTTACTTCTTCAGCTGGTGATTCCCATCCAATCCATATTTGTTTTCCATTATCTTGTCCCATTTTATTTCCTCAACATTTTATTTCAGTATATTCTAGAACTTTATCAAAACAATGCAAGACCCGTCAAGAATATACTGGTTCTTTGGGTCTTTATAATAGTAGAAGCAATAGACTTAGGGCTAACAAACTCAATGCAGATATCCTATTCAATTTTATGTCAGCCATTTTGATTGATATATAGATTAAGGAGGTCATATTTAAATGTTTTTATTAAATATATTGAACCAGTTTCTTCTGCTGTTTAACATTTCTAAGCAATCTGCTTGCATTCAGCAAATAATCGGCATTGTAATTAAACCTCTTTTTGACTAATTTTCTTGAATATTCAAGCATTAACTCTCTTGATGAAAACTCAATAGGATTGTCATTCATTGCTTTTCTTGTTGCTTCTCTTGTAACCCAAACTCCAAGAGGCATTGTGTATTCATCTGTTATAAACCTCAATGCAAGAACAGAAGCCTGCCTTTTCATCTGCTTTAATTTTTCAAGAATTCCAAGTCTTACTGTATAATATCCGCCTGCTGTTATTTCCGCATAATCTTTTCTTCCGTTATAGCTTTCATAGTCAGTGCTGTATCTTAACGCTTTGCTGGAATTCCAATTTGATGGCACGTAAGTTTCAAACAATTCATAGCTCCAGACTTCCGGAAACATTAAAATCAAATAGTAATTGCCAAGATAACTGCCAAAAAACGAGCAATAAGAACTTATTTCATTATAGTTTTTTATTTCATTGATTAAATTTTTTCCAATAATATCGTCGGTGGCAGTAATCGACCACCTTGTGGGAACTAACTTCCTGTCTTTCTTCAGCCCCAAAGTCCCCACGCTAAGAATCCTGCTCAGGAAATTCTCGTCAAAATTGTTTTCATAGAGATAGTTTACAGCTTCATTTGCCTTCAAGTCAATGTCCTCGAAAACCCTGTAAACTTTTGTGTGGATTTTCGGATTTTCTGTTAGCGATGCTTTTTTCAATCTTGCATTTGGGCCCGTAGGCGCCATATGGGAATCAAGGTTCAGCCTGAATTTCGGCTTTTCCTTTAATTGAATCTCTACATCCACAGGAGAAGATGACATTGCAATGTCCTGCGACAATTCCAGCAGCTTTACTCTTTTTTTTATGTTGATGTTGTACCTTGAATTCAATAGTGAAGAGCGGAAATCAACAATTCTTGGGATTTCAAAGCTTTCCGCTGCCCAGTGCCTTGGCGCATCATAAAGCCATGCATCTTCCCTTTGTTCAGGCGGCGCCAGAATGCCAACATTGACATAGGGGTATCCGAAGCGTCCCACGAACGGAGCTACACCATCGCTAGTAAACTCCTCTTTCTGCATTGCTGACTTAACCCTGAAAACAGCATTGTTTCTCGCGCAAATCGGGCATTTTCCCTTGCCGCAGTCCCCTAATGGGTCGTAGCCCTTGTGCTGTTTGAATGGGATTTGCATGAAATTTAATAAGAAAACAGTTAATATAAAGTTTTGGTTTTATTTTTTGTAAATATGCCTCAGCCACAAATCTTTGAAGATAGGCAATGTCAATGTCGAGAGCATAAAGGCAATTGCAGGCACAATGGCATTCAGCCAAGGCTGCGGAATATTTATTGCCTGGAGGTAAAGCCCGATTGTAAGGTAAGTGAACAGCAAAAGCAAAAATCTTCTTGTGCTGCTTAGCTCCCATGCTTTGTCAAACTCGACTTTTTTGTTCCTTTCTTCTATTTTTCTTATTTTTTCCTCCAATGCCATATGGCAAATTTGTTTAGCTTTGTTTATAAATTTTTTCCAAGATAAAAACAACAACCCTTAAATAATAACAGTAAATTTTATGGAATATGGCACTGTCATCAATTCAGATACATCAATTGAGGGAGCACCTGGACAACTGCAAAAAGCCCCTGTTCTTTTTTGACGACGACCAGGATGGGCTGTGCGCTTTCCTGCAGCTTTACCGCTATAAAAGGGAAGGCAAGGGCATAATTGTGAAAACAACGCCAAAGCTTGGAAGCGTCTTTGCTGACAAGGTAAAAGAATACGGGCCTGACAAGGTGTTCATCCTTGACCTTGCTGTTGTGGAGCAGGATTTCATTGACGAGATTAAAGTGCCTGTTGTCTGGGTTGACCACCACAGCCCTCTTGAAATATACAATGTTAAATACTTTAATCCCAGACTTTCCAACTGGGAAGACAATCATCCTACTTCTTACATGTGCCACCAGGTTGTACAGCAGGATTTATGGCTTGGAGCGATTGGCTGCGTGGCAGACTGGTTTCTGCCGCCTTTTCTAAACGAGTTCAAAAAGGAATTTCCGGATTTGATAGACAAGCCGTATAAAACAGCCCCTGACATAATCTACAACACAAAGCTCGGGCATTTGATAAGGATATTCTCTTTCGTACTGAAAGGCAAAACAAATGAAGTTATGAAGTGCATAAACGTATTGACAAGAATAGACAGCCCTTATGAAATACTTAACCGGGAAACAGCGCAGGGTAGGTTTCTGTACAAGCATTATGAGCAGGCAAACAAGGCATACGAGCCTCTTCTTAAGGATGCCCTAAAGGCTGCGGAAAAAACAAAAGATAATCTTGTTTTATTCACATACAATGATGATAAGACAAGCTTCACAAGCGATTTGGGCAACGAGCTTATTTACAGGCATCCTGGCAAAGTTATAATTGTCGGAAGGGAGAAAAATGATGAGATGAAGTGCAGCATAAGGGCAAGCAGAATAATCCTCCCTCCAATAATTGAAAAATGCTTAGTTGGGCTGGAAGGGTATGGGGGCGGGCACGAGCATGCATGCGGCTTGAACGTAAAAGCAAGGGATTTTGATGAGTTTGTTAAAAGGTTTAGGGAGATGATTTAGAAATTTAGTTAGATTAAAACAACAATAAAAAATCCATTAAAAATAATAAAAAATTCAATAATAAAAATTAAAAAAAACATCGCACTAAAAAATGCTTCGCATTTTTGGTGCCCCAAAAATTCCAATGGAATTTTTTAGGGCTTCCCAGCATCTGCAAAGTTCGTGGGATTTTAAATCCCACTTAAATAAAGCGTCAACTGATTTTGCGGTTGATGGGAACCCAGCTCAGGAAAGTACTGCCTTACTGTGTTAAATAAATCGGCACGGAGGAGAAGCACTAAGGAAAACTTCTTCAAAAACTGAATGCCGACGTGCCAAAATGTTGTCGCCGCAGGCGACGGATTGAATTATCTTAAGAAATTAAAAAAGTATTCAATAAATAATCCTAAACCCTCAGATTCTGGTTGATGAAATTAACAATGTCGTCCTTCTTTTTGTCTGTTTCCTTGCTTCTGGCCCTTGATGCGTACAAGTCAAGGTTTTCCTTCTTTATCTTTGCGTTTATCCTTGTTATCTTGTCGTTAATCTTGTTTAGCCTCGTAACCAGCATGTTGATTTTGGTTTTCATTTCGTTTGGCAGGGAAAGCACTATCAGCTTGCTGCAGTCATTGCTGATGTAGAATATCTTGCTTCCTCCAAATGTTTTCTGCTCTTCATGCAGGAAATCCCTCCAGGTGCTGGAATACTCGCCATTGCTTTTTTTCAGCCTCAAAACCAGCGCCTCTTTGTAAGCCTTTGACTTGATTAAGTGCAATTCAATGGAGTCGTTGCCTGCTTCCATGTCATCCTTAAATTCAAGAATACTTTCTTCCCCGATTCCGTTGAAGCTGGAATATTCAATTGCGCCTAAGCTTCTGTCTATATCTATATGAGAAATGATGTTCCTGTAATCATGCTCCATGCCTACCACCCCAACTAATATACTCTTTATATCAGGTAGTATAAATAATTATCGGGTTTTAAAAAGGAAAAATTTATACATTACAAACAAATTACATTTACTATGAGACACAAAAAATCAAACAAAAATATCAAAGAAGACACAATTTTTGCCAAAAGGACAGAAGAGGCTTGGAAAAGGCACGATAAAGGTGAATTCGTAGAGACAGATTTTGATACCTTTTTGAAGAAATTAAAGAAGGCAAATAATCTTTCTTGATTATACCAAATTAAAAATAGGTGGTTGGGATTGATTAAAGTATCCTAACAAAAATAACAATTTATTTAAAGAGGATATTAAAAATTAATTATATGCCTATTGATTTATTTATTAAAGTTGTTATTGCAGTAGAATTAATAGCATTTGGGATTTTAGGATTTATAATAGGTTTAAACTTTATTATTTTATTAGGACATGGTATATACCAATTATTGTTAAAATATGCGGTATCATGGAAAAATTTAAAATCAAAATTTAAAGAACTTATTCAAGAGTTTCAAGAGCAAGATTTTTCTTATTATGTTGACCTTATCAACTTATTATTGATAGCGTTGGCATTATTTTTAAATATAAACGTATATTACATCATAGTTTATTTACCTATTTATTTAATAACAAAAATCTTTATTTGGGTTGTTAAGGATATTTTATTAAGACAAAAAACTCCACTAAAAATAACTGAATTTTGGTTTTTTATTTATGTAGTATTATTCTCTTTTATTATGTTATCTTATATTTTTTCTTTTTCCCTTTTTTATAATGATATTTTCTCATTAAACTATGGTTATATGTCAAGTGATAAAGATAATTATATAAGATTAAACTTTGTGGATACCTTTTTATATAGTGGCTTCACATTTTTTTCCATGGAATATAAGAACTTTATACCTCAAAGAGCTTTTGCTTGGTTTACATTTGCAGAATTATTTATTTCACAAATATTATTGATTACTTTTATAGGTGTTATGGCTTCAAAGTTAATAGATAAAATAAACCTTAACATATTACGCAATGAAAAAAATAAATAAAAAAGGGGAATTTGTAGTATTAAGTTTTATATTACTTATCAGTCTAATTGCTGGAATATACATTATTCAACAACAATTGGAAAAAAAAGATTATTTGGGTGACAGTTCAACTATGGTAGTTTATAATTTAAGTAGTACCAATCCAAATTGTTCACAACAAGAAATTAGAATAGACATGAGTAATTTAAAACTATTCAGTACATTTGAAGAAGCAAATAAATTAGGATTTAGATTAGATGAAGTTTGTCGATAAATATTTACTTAAAATAAACTGAATATACCAGAGTAAAAAATAAAACTAAACTTAAAATTGCAGAAATAATAGAAATATAAGTTTTAACATTTTCTTGAAAAATAAAGTGTGTAACTTTTTCAAACATATCTACATTCCTACCATTTGCCATTTTAACCTCTTTTTTATTACTGAATGTCTTTTTTCTTATTCTTTTTAAATCTATTGTTTCAAAACATAGTTATAACATAATGTTTCAAGTATACAATTCACATTTATTTTCCATATTGAATTTATATCCAAAATACTCTACGGCCCAACAAACAATAACCTTTAAATATCCCCAGTACAGCATTATCCTCCATGGAAGAGCAAGCTCCAAGCGGAAATGCAACGCCCCAGATTCTTGTTGCGGCAGAGGCAGCCAAATCCACCAGAATAAACAAGATGGTGATGCACGGCTTTAAGTCATTTGCAAAGCACACTGAAATACTGTTTGGCGGCAGCTTCAACTGCGTTCTTGGGCCAAATGGCGCCGGAAAATCCAATGTTTTGGATGCATTATGCTTTGTTCTTGGCAAATCATCTTCAAGAGACCTGAGGGCTGAAAAGTCAGCCAACCTGATCTACAACGGGGGCAAGGCAAAGAATCCTGCAAAGCATGGGGAAGTGAGCATATACTTTGACAACTCCGGCAGGATTTTTCCTACAGAGGACAAGGAAGTCAAGGTATCCAGGATAGTGAGGCAGAACGGGCAGTCAATCTACAAGATAAATGACAAGGCAATGACAAGGCAGCAGATAACAAGCCTGCTTTCACTGGCGAAAATAGACCCGGAAGGCTACAACATAATCCTGCAGGGCGATATTGTAAAGTTTGTTGAGATGCATCCGGAGGACAGGAGAGTTTTGATAGAGGACATTGCGGGCATATCAATTTACGAGGAAAAAAAGCACAAGGCAATGCTTGAGCTTGAAAAGGTTGAGCAGCATTTGAGGGAAACAGAGCTTATACTAACGGAAAGAAGCACCTACCTTAAGGAGCTGAGAAAAGACAGGGACCAGGCATTAAAGTACAAGGACATGAGCGACAGGATAAAGCAAAACAAAGCTTCTTATTTAAAAATCCAGATAGACAAAAAAGACAATGAAAGAAAAGAGATACAGGCAAAAATAGACTTAGGCAACAGTGACTTAGCGGCTTTGAGGGAAAAGATAAGCAAACTGAAAGCGGAAAATGAGGAAAAAAAGAAGCAGATTGAA
>Ga0209542_10011720_pt1 | contig 15498 bp, 15 predicted proteins | sample RifCSPhighO2_01_FD_184028 | JGI IMG/M metagenome (GOLD analysis project Ga0209542, IMG submission 184028) | Soil microbial communities from Rifle, Colorado - Rifle CSP2_plank highO2_0.1 (SPAdes) (version 2) | ecosystem: Environmental > Terrestrial > Deep subsurface > Rock core/Sediment ... | reverse complement strand
AGAGTACATCAATTTATCAAGCCGGTACTTGAAATACTTGCCGGAATCCCCACGATTGTGTATGGATATTTTGCCCTGTTATCGGTAACTCCCCTGCTTCAAAAAATAATCCCATCGTTGGCCGGATTCAACGCGCTTTCCCCGGGAATTGTGATGGGGTTCATGATTCTCCCTTTAATTATTTCTTTAAGTGATGATGCGATTAACGCGGTTCCATATGATACCAGGATGGCCGCCTATGCTCTAGGATCATCCCGTTTGCAAGTAACTTTTAAGGTAGTGATACCATCTGCGCTTTCCGGAATTATTGCCGCGGTTATTTTAGCTGCTTCCCGCGCAATAGGAGAAACCATGCTGGTAACTATTGCCGCGGGAATGAGGCCGAATTTTACCTTAAATCCTTTGGTTCCTATACAAACCATTACCGCCTACATCGTCCAAGTCAGTCTTGGTGATACGCCCACAGGAACCTTGGAATATCGGAGCATCTTTGCCGTAGCCTCCGTACTATTTATCATAACCCTTTCATTTAATGTAATTGCCCAAAAATTACGCTACTCTTTTAACAAACACTCCCATTAATTTTTTTATGTATGGATAATTTTTTTACTATCATCTTAAAAAAAATTTCCACCCAAGGCGGAAAAAAAAGAACTCGACTGGAACGTATTTTTTTATTGGGCAGTTTTCTTTGCCTTGGCATAACTCTTGCCATATTAACAAGCCTTTTGGTTACTATTTTACAAGATGGTTTTCCAAGGCTAACCTGGCATTTTATTACCAATTTCCCTTCCCGGAATCCAGAAGTTGCAGGAATTTTATCGGCTCTTGTGGGAAGCCTTTACCTTATTATAATAACCGCCCTTATAGCCATCCCCATGGGAGTGGGGGCGGCAATTTATTTTGAAAAATATGCCAAGAAAAACTGGTTTAACTATCTTATGGAAATTAACATCGGAACATTAGCAGGGATCCCCTCTATTATCTATGGGCTTTTGGGATTAGGACTATTTGTCAGGATCATGGCCTTAGAACGCAGTCTTATTGCGGGAGCACTGACTCTCACAATCCTCATCTTACCCATTATTATTATTTCCGCCCGAGAATCCATACGTCAGGTGCCATCATCTCTTCAAGATGGTGCTTACGCCTTGGGAGCAACCCGTTCACAGGTAATAGGAGGTATTATCCTCCCCTTATCGCTTGGCGGAATTCTCACGGGAGCCATTCTTGCGTTATCGCGAGCCATCGGGGAAACAGCGCCCCTCATCACCATTGGAGCGCTAACTTACGTTGCTTTCTTGCCCAAAAACCTGATGTCGCCATTTACCGCTCTGCCAATCCAAATTTTTAACTGGATTTCCAGGCCCCAGGCCTTATTCCACCAGAATGCCGCGGGCGGAATCATTATTCTCCTTTCAATCACCCTCTTTTTAAATATACTGGCAATATTGGCAAAAAATTATTTTTCCAGAAAATTCACCCAAAAAAAAATTAAAAACTAGCATACCTTTATATTACAACCGGTTTTTATAAAACATTTTTTAACATCTAAAAAAGCGAACCTATGGTAAAAAACACCTTCGAGATTAAAAACTTGCACATTCACTACGGAAATTTTCATGCCGTTAAAAATGTTTCTGTTGATATTCCCCATAATGTAATCACCGCGGTAATCGGGGCTTCCGGATGCGGGAAATCATCATTTTTAAGAAGCATAAACAGAATGAACGACCTTATACCCGATACCAAAATAATGGGAAATATATTATTCCACGGAGTTAATATCTACGATCCCAGCATTAGCGAAATCAACCTTAGGAGAAGAGTGGGAATGGTTTTCCAAAAGCCCAATCCCTTCCCCTTTTCTATTTTTGACAATGTCGCCTATGGTTTAAAAATACAACACATAAAAGATAAATTATTCATTGAGGAAAGGGTCCAGGAAAGTTTGAAAAGGGCATTCCTTTGGGAAGAAGTAAAAGACCGGTTAAAAAAATCCGCCCTTGATCTTTCTGGGGGGCAACAGCAAAGATTGTGCATTGCCCGCGTACTGGCGGTATATCCTGAAGTATTGCTTCTGGACGAACCCTGCTCATCGCTTGACCCCATAGCAACCGCGAAAATTGAGGAATTATTACAAAAACTAAAAAAAGAAATCACTATCGTCATTGTCACCCACAACATGAATCAAGCCAGGCGCATCTCTGATTTTACAGGATTTTTTAATTCGGGAGAATTGATAGAATTCGGGACAACAAAAAATATTTTTGAAAACCCCGCAAAAAAAATTACCCGGGACTACGTCCTGGGTAATTTCGGGTGAATAAGGAATTCAAACACAGGGAATGTCGGGGTGCCGAGATATAGAACTCAATCGCTTCGCGATTTTCAAAACCCCACAGACCAGGCGAATTTTGCTTCGGCGAAATTACGCCTAAGTCTCGACGGTTTTGAATAATTTCCTACACGGAGGGGAATACTTCCCTTTCGACCCATCCCTGCGAGTTCAAATCTCGGCAGGGGAAAATGTCGGGGTGCCGAGATTCGAACTCGGATTAAATCGTCCCAAACGATTCGTGCTACCGTTGCACTACACCCCGAAAGCAAACTAACCGTTATGTTTCCAATTCTGCTTATAATGTATTATTCTGTGGCAATTTGCACAAATAACTACGCATTTTTCAATTTCTTTTTTAACTCTTTCAATTCCGAAGTGATTGTAGCGAGCCGTACCGATTGAAAACTCTTTATTATTAGAAGTGTGGTGAAATTCCAAAACTCGATGATCCTTAGTCTCGCACTTCATACACCCGTTTTCTATCTTATAGTCATCCAAGATTTTTTGATATTTTTCTATAAGTAACTTTTTGGTTTTCCCATAACAAAAACGGCACTTGAGACGTCTGTATATCTTTTTAGGGGTTGAAAGAGCAACACCGAAATCTAATTCACGATATCGTTTATTACAATATTTGCACAGTTTCATTAATATATTGTAATATCTTTGGGAGCAACAAACAAGGTTCAAAAAACTCAAAATGTAGCCACAAAATAAAATCACATAAATCATAGCCTACAAAATTCTTCTTGTCAAAGGCTTTTTTTTATGATAATGTTCTAAGCAATTGCCCTTGTAGTTCAATGGATAGAACGAAAGGTTTCTAACCTTTTAATGTAGGTTCGATTCCTACCGAGGGCACTTGGAAAAACGTGGCGGTCGTAGTGTAGTGGCCAGCACAACGCTCTGTGGCAGCGTTAGCGGGAGTTCGAATCTCCTCGATCGCCCAAAAAAAACTATCCTATTTAGGACGGTTTTTTTATTGAAAAAATCTGGTAACCTTGAGTTACGAAATACTTTTCATAGTGCATTTTGGAATTCAAGGTGGTAAACCAAAATACACGTTCCCGTTCCACCCCTGTCAAGGGGGTTTTATACCATGGCTAGGTATACAAAATTAACTATCTTTTAAAAGATATGATATAATTTATTAAAATATACTATAAAGATACCTATGAATATACTGGATAAACTTTACGAATTTATACATCTTGCAGAAAAAAATAGAAAATATCCCCAAAATACCGCCCATGGAAAACGGGCTGCTTTGAAATTATTTGAAACCGTATTGCATGCTGATGAAGTGGAATCGCTGGAATTAATAGAAGAGCGCATGAAAGAGATCTATTTAAGCTTAATTAGCAAACACAAAGACACTTTTAGCATTCAATCTCTAAACACTTACAAAGGAAGGTTATTAAAGCTCATTCAAGACTACAAAAAATATGGAGCCGACCCCCAAGCTCTTGCCCGATGGGAAGTGAAACTTCGAAAGTATAAAAATAAAACTACTACTCAAGATGCCACAGAAGATGTGAAAAAAGATAGTGAATTATCTAGTCTATCTTATCCAATTCACAAGGGTGTGTATAAGATTCAGATATCCTTAGAGGGCGGTTTAAATTGCACCATAGAGCTGCCTGCAAAGCTCACTAAACAAGATATATCTATCATCACCAAGATTGTCGGCTCATTGGCTGATTAAGATAGAGTGTGGAAAACTCTACAAATTAAATACATGAATCGCCTTTTTGGCGATTTTTTAGTATAATCTAAAATCATGTACGAACCGGCATTAAACTATCGGCGAACACCAGAAGAAAAGATCAATCAAATTTTGTCATGGAAACGCAGCGACAAGGCATTCTTTGCTGCTGGCGCGTGCCATATTTTGGCTTTTACTTTTACATACTTACATCCCACAAGAAATCTCAAATTATTTTTTATAAAACCGAAAGGGGGATTTAATGGAAACCATATGTATGTCTTAGATAACAAATGGGCTTTTGATTTTAATGGTTGGACGACTGAAAAAGAACTACTCAAGACTACAGAAAATGCTTACAGAAAAGTATATGCTACTTGGGACTATGACAGAATCATTATTAACGACGATTTAGAAACTTTTTGCAAAAATAATAATCATAGGTCACCCGCCCATTTTGCGTATCTACCATGGGAACGAACGTATAATTATATTAAACAATTTAACAAAGAGCCACCTAAAAATTAATCCATAAAAAAACCGCCCCTTGCAAGGGGCGGTTTTTTTTGATTATCTTGCGTATTCCACGACTCTGTTTTCGCGAATGACCGTCACCTTGATCTCGCCCGGATATTTTAACTCCTCTTCAATATTGGTGGCCATTTGACGCGCTATTTTTTGCACTCCCAAATCGTCAACTTTATCGGCTTTGACAAACACCCTAATCTCGCGTCCCGCCTGGATGGCATATGCCCGATCTATGCCTTCAAATTTATTGGCAATATCCTCAAGCGCCTTTAACCGTTGCAGATAATTTTCTATGGTGTCTTTGCGAGCGCCCGGCCGGGAAGCAGAAATTGAATCAGCCACAATTACAATCGCCCCTTCTACCGAATCCACCGGATAATCCCCGTGATGCGAGCGAATGGCATGGATAATTTCCTCTTTTTCACCGAATTTTTCCAGTATTTTAATACCGATTTCAATGTGACTTCCCTCCATTTGCTGGTCCAAAGCCTTACCGATATCATGGAATAATCCCGCACGTTTTGCCACTTGGGCGTTCACCCCTAATTCTTCGGCAATCGTTTCGGCGATGAGCGCAACTTCCATGGAATGCATTAACACATTTTGGCCATAGCTTGTCCGGTAGTATAACCTGCCCAATATTTGCACCAGCTTGTCTTGCACACCCAAAATGTTCATATCATACAATGTTTTTTCTCCCGCCTCTTTTATTACTTTAGAGATTTCGGTTTTTGCCTCTTCTACTTTTTCTTCAATTTTTGCGGGCTGGATTCTTCCGTCCTGTATCAGCTTATTAAGCGCCATTGCCGCAATCTGGCGGCGCACCGGATTAAAGCAAGAAATCACCACCGAGTCGGGTGTATCATCAATTAATACTTCAACTCCGGTTATCTTCTCAAAGGCTTTGATATTGCGGCCTTCTTTCCCGATAATCCTTCCCTTGATATCTTCTGAAGCCAGTTGGATGGTAGTAGTGGAAAGTTCAAGCGTATGGTTTACCGCGCATTTTTGGATGGCCAGCGTCACGATTTCACGGGCCCTGGACGCTAAAGCTTCTTGGCCCGATTGCTCCACCTTTTTAATTCTTTCTAAAATATCTTTTTGGGAATCGGCTTCCACCAAAGCCAGTAATTCCTTTTTAGCTTCTTCCCTTGATAAACCTGCAACTTTTTGTAGTTTTTCCCCGGCCTCCATTCTTAACTTTTCCAAATCTTCTTTTACGGTTTTTAACTTTTCCACTTTTTGAGCGAGTTCCTCTTCTTTCTTATCAAAGGCTCCTATTTTGGTTTCAAGCAATTTTTCCCTGTCTAAAATAAGCTGCTGGGCTTTTAAAAATTCCCGCCGCCTTTCGTCAACTTCCTTTTGGGTGGTTTCAAGGATTTTGGAAGCCTTGCTCTCTGCATTTTTTACCAATTCCGCAGTTTCTTCTTTTGTCTGTTGTATTTTTTTAACAAGCTTTTCTTCTAAAGAACCTGCTCTTTTTTTTGCTAACGATTGACGGATATAATACCCAATAATGCACCCTCCCATCAATGCCAGCGAGGCGATAATAAGCGTGATAATTATTTGATCCATTTTTTTAATTTTTAATTCAAAATTTAGAATTTAAAAACAATGAAAATTTAAAATGTTAAAAAGTATTTTTAACTTAGCCTCCGGAAGTTCGCCGGTGATCGCCCAGAATGCCTTTAAACTGTTTTTGAATTTTTAATTTATAATTTTAAATTTTTTAAGACTTTTTGTTTGGCCGCATTGCTTATTATTTCAATATTGCCAAACAAAAAAACTCACCCAACATGGCAAGTTTTGCATATGACATTTTTTAGTAACGGCTAACTATTTGCTTTCTTTGGTGGTCCCTATGACTTCGTCAATCAAACCGTATTCCTTAGCTTCCCGAGCCGTCATATAAAAATCACGGTCAGTATCCTTTTCAACTCTGTCTATGGGCTGGCCTGTATGTTTTGACAAAATCTCATTGATAGACCCTTTGATTTTTATAATTTGCTTCGCGGTAATTTCAATCTCGGTAGCTTGTCCTTGGGTGCCTCCAGAAACTTGGTGCAACAGTATTTCGGCATTGGGAAGGGCAAACCGCTTGCCTGGAGTCCCTGCAGCCAAAATAATTGCCGCCATGGAGGCTGTTAAACCTATGCAAATAGTGGAAACCGGGCATTTTAAATACTGCATAGTATCATAAATTGCCAGTCCCGCTGTAACCGAACCGCCAGGGCTGTTAATATAGAGCTTGATATCCCTCTTTGGATCTTTTGAAACTAAATACAGCATCTGGGCGATAATTACATTTGCATTCATATCGGTAACCGGCCCAGCCAAAAAGATGATACGCTCTTCTAAAAGCCTCGAAAATATGTCATATACGCGCTCGCCGCGTTGTGATTTTTCTACAATAGTTGGTACTATTGGCATCTCAATTTCTATGATTAAAAATTTTTGTGCTAATTCGTTTGAGAAAATTTTTCAAGAAATTGAAAAATTTTCTCGTTGTATATCGCTCCTTTACTATACTCCGTTAATTGCCGAATGTCAATTTGCGCCAATTGCTCTTTAGTGTAGTTTTTCATCAGTTTTGGCAGGTCTTGCGCGATTTCCGCTTCAGTTACATCAATGTTTTCAACCCTACTAATCTGGCGCAAAACCAAAAAGTTTTTAATCCTCTTTTCGGCTTCTAATCGATATGATTCCTTGATTTCCTGTTCGGTCTTTTTAACCGAAACCAAGTATGCGTCGAAGGTCATTTTAAAGCGGCTCTCTATTTGCGCTTTCAAATCTTCCATCAGCCGATCTTCTTCAAAATCAACCATTTTCTGGGGAATATCAAAGGCAGTTTTAATCGAAATAGCCTCCAGCATTTCCCCCCGGACCCTTTGCTTTTCAGTTTCTTTTTTCTCCAGGGTGATGCCCTCTTTCAAATTTTCCCTCAAGGCGACTAGCGTGTCAAAAGCTGAGACGAGAGCTCCCGTTTCGCGGGAAGCTCTCGCGTCTTGACCCAAAGCCTTGGCAAACTCGTCGTTGATTTCTGCCAATTCCATCTTTTGCACGGAAAGCATTTTCACCTTAAAATCAGCGTCCTTGCCTGCCAAAACCTTGTTGGGTGTGTTTTCCGGAAACTTTGCCGTAAATTGTCTTTCCTCACCCGCCTTCATGCCCACGATATGGTTCTCAAAATCCTGCATGAATCCGCCATCACCAAGGATAAACCGGTCTTTTATAGCCTTGCCTTCATTAATATCTTTATTCTGGTGCTCAATCTCCACAAAATCCTTCGAGGCGGCCGGCCGATCTTCTACGGTAAATTTCGCACGCGATTTTTGCAGATATTCCAGGGTTTCCTGGATCTCTTTTTCATCAACAAAAATATCCCTACCTTTGATATGTGACGCAATTTCTTTATAATCAGGCAAGGTAATTTCCGGCAGCACAGTTACGACAACGCTGAATTCAAGTTCACTACCCTTCGCAATTTTTAAAATCTTAACTTCCGGATCGCCGATCGGTTCCAATTTCTGCTCTTTAATATAAACAGGATACGCTTCTTTTACGGCCAAATCCCCAGCTTCCATCAATACGTTTTCTTTGCCTACCTTCTCTTCAACCATATTGGCTGGCACCTTTCCTTTACGAAAACCATCCATTTTCACATGGTCTTTTAAATGCAATAAAGCCTTGTCAAAATGCTTGGCAAACTCATCGGCGGTCAGTTCAAAATGGATTTCTATTTCTGATTTTGGTAATTTTTTAATTTCTGTTTTCATAGTTTTTTTATTCAATAATGTTAGAATTATCACCTAGCACCTCCAATGCCTGATTGTCTTTTAACCTTAAAACAACCTTACTGTGGTTTTTTTCAAATTTACTGATAATATTTTCCTCACTTATATGATAATGGGGGCATATAATTTTATCAGTTAGATCAAGTCCTTCCATGTCCTCTAGTCCAACGTCATTGGGATCAAAAGGACCTGCAATAGAAATATCCGGACCCGCAATTACACTCCCCGCGCTCACTCCTACATATACTTTTCCTGAATCTATAAATTCAATGATCTTCTTATCAAATCCGGCGCCCTTTAATTTGCTCATCAGATAAAACGTGTTCCCACCGCAAACATACATCACATCATAACTGCTGATCTGGCCTGCTTTTGAAATATCTCCCATATTAAGCCAAAAAATATGTTCTTTCAAGACTCCTATATTAATCAATTCTTTCTCCGATTCTTTAACATAAAACATCCCATCTTTGTTTTCCAATTTATATTCTGAGGCTGTCGGAATGAAAAGCACTCTGATATCAGCCGGATTCTTGCCAACCAGTTTTAAAAATTCCTCTCCGAGGCGAGGATTTAAAAATCCTGCCGAAGTCAGTAACAGTTTTTTCATTTTTTATTTTTAAATCAAAAATACAACAACCAACAATGCTACAAGGCCGATGATATTAACCATTGATTCAAGGGCCAAAACCGTCGTCTCTTTATAGTTGTCCATTACCATCACTATCTGACGGGCAAACATACGCCTGCCGCCAAGGCCGCGCACCTCCAAATATCTTTTAATATTGGCCAATATATCGGTGCCCATCGTCATTAGTATGGACAAACACAACCCTGTAAAAATAACTCCCGCCAATAAGCCTCCCAGAGCATCTGCGCCCAGGATAAACCCGGTTAAAATGGGAATGATGATTGAAATGGATATTAAAATGAGCATCCTTTGCATTAATCCCATGGCGGTATTTTTTTTAATAATCTTTGTTAAAAATACCAAAAATACACATGGCAAAAATCCTCCTACCACCAATCCCGCAATTACTCTTGCGTCAAATACCATAACATTAACTGGCATGCCTGATATATTGGCAATTTGTTGCAGGTAAATTAACCATAGAACGACTGCCATCAGCCCTTTAAAAATCATCATATGGATTTTTGAGATACTAGCGACCTTCTCTTTAACTTGATCCGAAAAGTAGACTACAAAAGGCGTTCCCAAAATAGAAAGCATTGATAGGGCCGTTAATGCAACTCCATACATTCCTACCAGTAAAAAACTGCTTACCGAGCCGCCAAGAACCAATAATGTGACCATACCGGCTACCCTTATCCCAATTTTAAAATTAAAATACTTACCGGTCAAAAAAATTGCCGCCGTAATTAAAAATCCCGCCAAACAGGAAAAATAGATGTTCGTTGCCGATACGATCTGGTCTGACATAATGTTTATAATTACCGGATAGAAAGCCAGCGCCGGTAAAAATATGGCAGATACTAACCACACATATGAGGCGGTCATGCTATTTTTATTTTTTAAAATTCCGATAAAAAAACTGGTAATGATAGAAGTTAACAGCAACACACTTGCTAAAAATAATGGAAGCAACGTAAACTGAGGAGACTTTGGATACCACAATATCCCCAACATCATCATGGCCACCACGGCTAAAGAATATGTTTCAAAAAAAATAACCGTTAAGTCCGCTAAATCTCCAAAATGGCCTTTTATTTTATTGGCAGCAATTCTCTTGCCGCCTGATTTATTTTCTGGAATTTTTTTTTCTTCTGCCGCTATAGCAACATTCCCATGCATCTTGCTTTCTACTTCACGGGTGATTTGGCCTAAAAAACAAACTAAACTTGTGCCAAAAACCAAAGCGACCAATCCGCTGATTCCCGTCAAAAAATAATATCCCGAAACTGCCAATAACCCAAAGCTTGCCCCTAAAAACCCTGCCGCCAGGCTGGCATTAAATAATATGTCCGAAATCTGAACCACCCCTTTTTTTGCCGCTTCGCCAAGCGAATTTCGCCTTGGACGGAGGATTTGGGCAATTTTTACATCGGCCTGGACAGAGATCAAAACTCCGATGCATCCTAACAGTCCCGATACTACTGCTCCAATGAAAAACCCAAAAGCGGCGCGCCAGCCAAGGGCCACAAACAATACAAAAAATAACACCGGCACCATGATGGACGCAATCTTATACCGGTTTTTTAGATAGGAAACCAGGCCTTCATACATCAATACCGCAACTTTTACCGTATTATTTTTTACAAGCGGAATCTTGATGATTTTAAAAATAAGGAAAAAGGCGAGCGTGATGGTAAACAGAGAAACAATAACGGGAAAATAGACGATCAACATAAAAAAACAACAAATGCCAAAACGCAAGACCACCGGTTACAGTTCAAAAATTTTGAATTTTACACCGTGGCCCTGAATTTTGATTTTTGATTTTTAATTATTGGAAATCTTTAAATTATTCCTTGCTGTTTTCCGGATCCTCAGAAGGCGATTCTTTTTTTGATTTTTTGGCTGTCTTTTTTCCTTGGCCACCAGAGGCTTTTTTCTTTGCTGCCGGTTTTTCTTGCGCAACATCCGCTTCTTTAATTTCTTCTGCCTCTTTTGTTTCCTGTATTGCCTCTGCGATTTCTGTCGCTTTTTCATCGGGCTTGATATCTATTTTCCAGCCGGTTAAATTTGAAGCCAGCCGGACATTCCTACCGTCTTTCCCGATGGCCAGCGAAAGCTGGTCTTGGGTAACAAATACCACCGCGGTATTTTTATCATCTGTTTTTATCCCTGAAATTTTAGCAGGGGATAAAGCATTGGCAATAAATTTTTGGGCATCCTCGCGCCACTCAATCACATCAATTTTCTCGCCGCCCAGCTCATTAATTACCGCCATTATCCTGGTGCCCCTTTGCCCAACACAACTTCCAATCGGGTCGATCCCTTGCTCGGTTGAAGAAACTGCAATTTTTGTCCTGAAACCGGGTTCCCGGGCAATTGATTTTATTACCACGGTTCCTGCAGAAATTTCCGGTACCTCCAATTCAAAAAGTCTTGAAACTAATTTAGGGTAAGCCCTTGAAAGCAGCACTACTGATCCCTTGGGGCCATCTTCCACTTTTAAAATATATAACTTAAGCCTTTGGCCTTGCCGGTAAAATTCTCCTGGAATCTGCTCTTCCCTGTTTAAGATTCCGAGGGTCTTCCCGATATCAATCAAAATAGTGCTCCCTTCTATTCTTTGCACTACCCCCGAGATAATCTCGCCTTCTTTAGAGCGGTACTCGCCGGCAATGACATCTTTTTCAGCTTCCCGTATTTTTTGCAAAATAACCTGCTTTGCGGTCTGGGCGGCAATCCTTCCATAGTCTTGCTTTGACTGTAAAGGAATTTCTAATTCTTGGCCTAATTGTATCTTGGGATCTTTTTCCAAGGCTTCCTCTAACATGATATGTTTTTCGGGATTAAAAACTACTTTTTTGGGCGCCTCATCTCCCTCCTGGTAGCGGTCAAAATCCTCTGACGGTATGATCTTTTTTTCTTTAAGCGTTTCAATTTCTTCGGGAGTATAGAGCATGGATTCATCCACGACTAATTTTAGTTGCCAAAACTGCCCATCACCGGAAACCGGATTGAATTTTGCTTTTATTTTCTGGCCTTTCTTGCCATAATCTTTTTTGTATGCGGTAGCCAGGGCAGCCTCTATGGTCCCTATAATGACTTCCGGGGAAATACCCCTGGTTTCTGCAATCTGCGTTAATGCCCGTTGGAAAGATTTTATATCCATCTTGTGTCGCAAAATAACGCGGAATCTTACGCGAAGGTCTGCGGAAACGGTTTCCGCGTTGTTCTGCGTTAATTTCCGCGAAGTTCCGCGGTGATTTATTTATAAAAAGAAAAGTCCGTTTTCAGACGGACAAAACTACCTGATCTATTAATTAGATTTATCCTACCAAAAATCAACATCTGTGTCAAATACTACTTCACCCTGTATACCTTGTATCCGTCTCTGACTTTTTCTTTTACTTTGAGTCCGATCGCATCACCCTTTTTTGCTTTTTTCGCTTCTTTATGGTCAATCTGCATGGACGCGACACTTTGGTTAAAATCGGCGCTCTCGCCTCCGATAATTCTGATTTGGTCTCCTTTATTCAATGGAGCTGATAATTTAATCACCCCGACGCCGATATCTGAAAAATAATGGGTGACCTTGCCAACCAATTTCCCAGCAATTTTGGGGACTGGAAATGTTACAGCTATTTTTTTGCCTGCCTTCGCAGGCAAAGCTTTTGCTTTCGGTTTAGTTTTGGTTTTTAAAGATGTTTTTTTCATCACACTAATAATAACAAATGCCGGATTTTTTACAAGCAAAAAGACTTTCAAAAGAAAGTCCCGTCAATATGTTCGCACCGTAAGGCGCATAGGTTGGAGTTGTGTTGAAGGAGCTGTTTAGACTTGCTTTTTTGAAACTAGTAATAGTTTCTCAAAAGCTTGTCTACCACCAGCATATCAGATTATAAAACCGTGTCAATAGCCACCTGTGGATAACTTTAGGGAAATAAAAAACCCGCGAGTTTTACAAAACTCGCGGGCGGCACATCAGGCGGCAATGGACCACATTATTTCTCTGCCGGCCCAGAACGGTTCGACCGTCCAGTCGCCGATGTTATAGTTCATCGGAATCCGGAACGGTTTGCAAAGCAACGTCACCATTTCGGAAAATTCGGGCAGATTGTACAACTTCCGGGCGTTATGGTGAATGAAGTTGGCAAATACCTGAATGCCCGACGGGGTAAGCAGTAAATCATTAAGCGCGTGAGCATACAGCGCCAGCGTGAAATCGCCATGGTAAGCCCCACAAGCACAACCCTTGCCTACCACATGTTTCTTGGTGACATCGTGAGGCGCCTTGTCGGAACCGGCCATCACCCACGGATAATCCCTAGCCACCAAATCCAATAGCGCTAACTGATCCCACAGGGTCTTGATCGATGGCTTACAGATGGTTCCTACATCGCCGTAGCTTGGATCCTCGCTCGTTGCCAAGTGATGTGGAGTCAGAGTCAGGTAAAATCTGCCCGTCTTTGCCATCTGTTTCCAATAGGGAACACAGCGTCCGTCGGTTCCATGCTCCCAGATCAGGGTGGTTTCGGTCTTTCTGATGAACATGTCCATGATCGGAAGGAACTGGTACTCAGCGTCACGATTTTGAATGAGCATCCATGGGTGCTCCGGATGCATATGGCAGCGCATCCCGAGCTTGCCCATGTGTCTGACGGGAGGCACAATGTCTAAATAGTCCCGCACTCCGTAGTGGGATTGGGTGGTCCGATCGAGCGGATAAACCTTGCCATCCATGATTCCCAGACGAGCGCACTCGTTAAGCATCGCGGGAGTCGTTTTTTCGTTAATCATCACGATGGGAATGAAGTCCACATGTACATTTTTGGGAACGCAAGACTTGGCCAGGTTCGTGTAGCTTTTTACATCCAAAGCTGTCAGCAAACCATCCTTGGTGTTGGGCATCGCGCCAAACACTCGGGCTCCGCCGTTGATCGCGTTTTTGATCAAAGGTTTCATTGTTTTCTTTTCAGCTTCGCGAAAATGCACGTGGGGATCGATCAGGCAGGGCACGGTGATACTTAACACATCAGACATAGAAGGCTCCTTGTAGATTGTAAAGGTGCTTGAATTTCATCCTAACAAAAACCGCCCCGATGTCCATCGGGGCGGTTTTTTGAATTATTATTTTACCCGCGAAAATCTGGTAAACCCAGAACATGCCACCACTTCAATCCCTTGTTTTTCCAATTCATCAATAAATAAGTTCATCCCCAAAGAATCCGAAGACATGTGGCCGGCAATTACAATATTAATATGTGCGGCCTCGGCCTTCTTTTTGTGGTCCTCTGAAATATGCATACCGATGACCGTTCCAATGCCGGCGTGGGAAAGCTTCTCGTACAATTTCGGCGATCCTTCCGTTCCTCCGGTAATCTCCGATAATGCTATCTTGCCACAGCGGTTTTCAGGCGACCCGGTGAAAATTTTCGGACCTACGCCGATTTTCATCGCTTCTTTGTATTCGGGGAGTTCTTTGAGAGCTTCTATGATATCTGAAACCCTTTCTATTTTTTTTGCCAAAGGCCCTGAACCGTCGATTGAACGAGATTCAATGAATTTTTTTAAAAATTGGGCGGCCAGGTTGTCAGTCGGGGTATGGGAAGTCATCAAGTTGACCTTAAGGAGCCTTGCAGCGTCCACCGGTCTCTGGTGGTTTGAGGCATTGACTCCGCGGGCGACTTCAGAAATCTTCTCGCGCATCAGGCCTTCGGCAACATTAATTGGCACGCCATAATAGTGGTATACATCCGCCTGTAAATCCATCACATCGGCCAGTTGCGCCAGCCCTTTGCCTACCGGATGATGGCTGATTACCAAATCAATATCCCCCAACTGCTTGGCCAATAAAATTTCCGTAGGGCCAATATCAATTCCCACCATCACTTTTTTTATTTCCTTGTCTTCAGAGATATTATATACTCCGGAATCCAAATAAGGATTTTCCAGGGACTCCTTGTCAAATTCATCTTGGTCTTTTAAAGACAGTTTCAGATATTGCTGTTTTTTTGCATCTAAAATCCTCTGGACGCCGTCTTTACCCCGAAAGTCCGCGTCCATTCCCATGGTTATTGATAGATTGTGGATGTCAGCTATCTTCATATTAAAAACGAATTCTCACATAATGTACGAATCAACACGAATCACGAATAAGAACTTCTATAGGCGAATTCGTGCTTCGTGGGAATTCGTTAAATATTAGTGGAAATTCGTCATTTCTTAGGTTTCCTGCTCTTTCTCCACCGTTTATTGATTCTTCCGTTATGTCGCGTTGTGCTACTTTTCATTTTTTAAACTTTAAGTTATAAAATGCTTTCGAAGTATTTCTTTCAAATTTCAGAACGAAAATGTGATAGAATTTTGAGCCATAGCCGTAGGCTTCTGGCTCAAAATTATTGCACATTTTTTAGTTGAAATTTGGAAGAAAGACTCGAAAAGTCTTTTCACAATGCATTTTGTAACTCAAAGTTATTTAGTTTTTTTTATCGTCTTT
>Ga0209542_10011719_pt1 | contig 15498 bp, 11 predicted proteins | sample RifCSPhighO2_01_FD_184028 | JGI IMG/M metagenome (GOLD analysis project Ga0209542, IMG submission 184028) | Soil microbial communities from Rifle, Colorado - Rifle CSP2_plank highO2_0.1 (SPAdes) (version 2) | ecosystem: Environmental > Terrestrial > Deep subsurface > Rock core/Sediment ... | reverse complement strand
AAAACATCTCTTCGAGATTTTCGCGTCAGTCTTTTTTTCGCTTTGCTCAAAAAAGCCTGTAGAGGGATTCAAACCCCCGACCTACTCATTACAAGTGAGTTGCTCTATCACTGAGCTATACAGGCATAAATAACTTAGAATCAATCCACTTTTAAATTTTACTTTATTTTAAAAATTTTTCAACTTTTAAAACTCGAATGTCGCAAAAAGATAGGGGATAAATTTTTTTTAATTTTAAGCTCAATTCTTTTTGAAATTTGTTCTTTAAGATTTCTTCAAATATTTCTCCCGAATTTTTTGATTTCACATATTTTATTAATTCTTCTCTTGCTTTTTCTCTTAAAAGTTTTCTAACCTGTCTTGAAACTTTTGCTCTTGTTACGAGCAATGGTTTTATTATTAATTTTGCATCCATGCTTTCTGCTGAAAAAGAATCTTCGATGTAATCTGTTCCTTTTCTGACAACTTTTCCCAAGAAAGAGGACATGATTTCTAGTTCTACTGGAATTGAAGTGGCGTTGTCGTCTTTAATTAATACTTTTGATCGCAAAAGAATATTTTTTCCCCTTAAAATTCTGGTTAAATCATATTTTATATCTCTGCCTTCTAACTCTTTTATATCAAATGCATGAAGCTGTGTTTGTCCGTTAATTATTGGGATATCGACGTCAAAAAATTTTTTTTTCTTATGTATTTTTGCCATTTTATTCTTGTGTTAATTTTCCTGCTCTTTTATTTCTTCTTCCTTTTCTATAATGTGATTTTTTACATGTTTGGCAGGTATACATAATATTCGTTTTTTTATTTGTTTTTGTTTTTCTTTTGAATTTTGATACAGCTGGTTTTGAACCCCATTTTCCTTTATTTCCAATTCCTCTTCCGAGACCTCGTTTTTTAGCGCGTGAAATACTTCCTCTTGTAAGAGTTCCTCTTTTACCTCCAGTTCCAACTACTTTTATTTTATGCATCGTTTTTTTATTACAATGCGGACAAAATCTGTTAGTTTCTTTTGGCATCTTCATATTGAGAAAAGATAATTTGGCTTTTTAAAATCTTTGTTAAGGTTTTTTGAATTAATTAATAGGAATAACCATAATCTGGAACAGCTGGAATTCTGCCTAAAAAATCTTGTTTCCATTTTTCTGGCTCCTTTATTATTTCTTCAAGTCTTTCTATCATTTTTTCATTTGTCTGGATAGGGTTTCTAATCCAATGTCTCTCTACTGGAAGACTTCTAATATAAGAATCTTTTTTTAGGTTATCCATTCCAATCCAGGTGTAATGATATGAATAAAATTTTACATTTAAATTATCATCTAAAGTTATTCCGTAAAAAACTTTCACACCGATATCATTAAAATATTCTGCTGTTCCTAAAAGATATCCTTCATCTTTTTTAAGATTCTTTTTTAAAAACTTAACAATTTCCGGGGTTTGTATTTTTTCTTCTATTCTTTCTTGTTTATCCATTTAAATTAAATATTTTTTTTGTTTTTAATTATTTAGGTTATTTCATATATGATTTTAAAGTCGCTCGGAATCGAACAGGTTCTCACCCTGGAATTATTTAAAAATAAAAAATGGTCCCACCTACTCGAGACCTCACTCGGATTTTTCAAATTTGGCTTCGCGATAATATCTCGTGAACTTGCTTGGGAATCGAGACCAACGGTTCGATTCAAACAAAATTTGTTTTACAAATTTAATTTAAAATGGTCCCACCAGGGATCGAACCTGGATTTTGTCCACGTCAAGGACATGTCTTAGCCATTGGACTATGAGACCAAATAAGTTGAATTAAATTAATCAGAAAAAGATATTTAAGAATATTTGGATTAACGGCAGTTAACTTATTTTAAATTTTCCTCTTCAAAATTCTCGTCTTTAATTTGATTAAGATCTTCTCCTTCTTCAAATCTTTCTTTATTATTATTTCTGTCTTCTCTGTCGCCTTGCATGCTCATTTTTATAAATAAATTAAATAATGATTTTACATCTTCTTTAGCTTCTTCTGGATAAACTTTTGCGGAATTTACAATGTTCAAAATTTTGAAATACATTTGGGCGTTATTTTTTATTTCTCTAAATCCTCTTCTTTGTTTTTTATCCCAAGGTGGAGATTCTATCTCTTCACCTCTCATTTCTTTTTCTTGCATTGAGATAAGAGAATAAATTTTTTCAAAATCAATTTCTATTTTTATATCTTCTTCAGGAACTTGTTCGGGAGGCATAGGTTTCATTTTTATTATATCTTCTTCATTTATCTGTACATATAAATTAAATACAACTTCATTTGTTTCAAAATCTTTAATTTGAATTAGCCCATCTACATTTCCATTATATTTCTGAGAGATTTCTTGTATTTCTTTAATAAATCTTTTGTCCTGTTTTATTAATTCTTTTTCTTCTTCTGTTGGACCTTCCTCATTTTCTCTTTCTGTTTTTTCTTCTTGAGGTCCTGGAAATTCTCCTTTTTCCATTGAGCTTTTCATTTCATATTTTATAAATTCTTTAGACGGAAAAACCCAGATTTTCATATAAGGAGTAATCATAGTTATTTCCTTGTCTAGTTCAGGTATTTTTACTATTTTGAGTTCTTCCCAAAATTCAATGTTTCCGTATTCTGATTCATATTTGACATTCATTAAATTATAATCTGAAAATTCATGAATATTTAAGCAATCCATTCTATGAGCAGTTTGTTGGAGGTTATCTACATTTGTCCAGTAGACTTCATAAATTCCGCCTGTTGCCTGCTCCCAATTTTCTGCAGAATTTGCCAAGTAATCTTCAAAAAACCATTTTGCAAATTCCTGATTGAATCCTTTTTCAAATTCTTGTCTTTGTTTTTTTAAATTTTCTAAATCATTTTTGCACCATTCAGAATTAAATCCTTGATAATATTTTCTTTTTAGAGGTTCAATTTTTTCAAAAGGTTCTCCCCAGCCATTAAACCAAATATGTCCTTCTGTTTTTTGCTGTTCCTGCCTGCAACTTCCTCCAACGGCAAAAACCCCTTTTTCTTCTTTATGTTCTTCATTTTTATTTTCCCACCAATTTTCTCCTGCAATGCATTTATCAACGCAACTTGATTCTGGAGAGCAAGTTTGTTCGCATTTTTTACTTTCTTCGTCAACATTGCAATCAAATTTTTCACCGCATGATTCTCTGATGCAATTTTCTACACATGGTCTTTCGCAGTCTTTTTCACATCTTATTTTCTGCTCTTCTTCACGCATCTCTCTTTCTGCATCTTCTCTTTCTTCCCATTGCTGTGAATCATCTTGCCATTGCTCTTGATTTCCTGATCCTTGATCATAATCACAAGGAGAGCAAGGTCCTCCGCAAGCTTTCCATTTATCTGCGCAATTATTATCTGGTTCAGGAAGATTAATCTTCTCTTCAAATATTTCTTCAGATTTTGGAAGGTTGTTATTTTCTAAATTTGATTCTGGAGTTGTTTCTTGTGTTGGGATTGTTTCTCCGCTATTTTCAATTTCTTTTCCAGTTGTTTTAGTTTTTGAAATTAATGTCTGGAAAATTCCGAAAATAAATCGCCCTGTTTTTTGCGTTTCAGTTGATTCGGATTCAGCAACGCTGTTTTCTTCTGATTCAAAAACCTGCTCTGAAAATTCTTGTTCTGAATCTATTTCAATAACTTCTGGGATTGTCACACATTCTCCGTTGCTGCAAACATCATTTTTTCCGCCACAATCACTTCTTACTTCACATTCTTTCATGAGTCTTGGTTCAGATGGCGGAAGCAAAGGTTCTGGTTCAAAAGAAACAACACACGCATTGTCTTCTTCTGTTTTTTTCCATAATCCGTCAATGCAAATTTGAGTTATTATTTCTTTTCCGGACTCGCATTTTTTTATTTCTTTTTCTCCGTCAGCGCATCCTTCCTGACATTCAGTTAGTTTTACAACCTGGCATGTTCCTTTATTATTCTCTGAATCAGAAATTATGCATTCTGAGATTCCACACAATGGCTGTTCGCATTCATCATCTGAACTGCAGGAAGTTATTTCTTCAATACAAGTCGGTTCCAAAGGACATCCTTTTTCATCTTTTCCCTTAAAAATTACTTTTCCCTTGCATTCTATTGGAGGATATTCTGGACAGGTTTCAAAAGTGCAATCTTCCTGGCATGAGCCTTCTATAAAAATGGGAAGGCATATCTCTTGAGCAGAGCATTCTTTGATGATGTCTGCTTCTTTTTCTTCACAAATATGATTTCCGCAAACTGGCAATTTTTCTGTGATTATTTCTTCTTTTGCCTGACAGATATTTTGTATACAATAAAAATCAACTTCTTCTGTTTCTGTGCTGTTCTCTTTTGTAATAATTTTTGTTCCTCTTCCGCATATTTTTCCGCTGCACTGGGATTCTGCGCAATCTACTTGTTCATTGGCATTATCGTCGAGATTATTATTGCAAATTTCCTCGCCACCCGTTTTAAATTCTTCTATTAATCTTTTTTCAAATTCACTTTGAGTAAAATAATATTCTTTTTTTTCATAACTTGAAAATAAATTCAGATAAAATTGTTTTATGTTTTCGTAATTCTGCTCTTGAAGTTCTTTTACTTTTTGCCTTTTTTCCTGCTCTTGTTTTATCCATCCGTAATTTTGATCAAATTTTTGCCTTTCTTCGTCGCTCATTGATTCAGTTTTTAATTGAAATTCTTCGTTCATCTCTTCCCAGAGATTATTTGCTTTTTCAGTCCAAGCATTAGTTAGAGCGTTAAGTTCGTAAGAATTTTCAAGAGCAGAATTATAATCCCCCCGTTCTAATGAACTTTGCATTTCAGAAATTAAATTTGCTGCTTTTGATTTGAATTCTTCATCACTCATTCCTTTGAATTTTTCTTTTGATATTTCTCGATATTCTATTTCCGGATTTTTGAATTTGCCTCTTCCTTCAAACCACATATTCATATTAATCCAATTCCATCCACATTCGTCGCACATTTCCAGTCGAATTTTTGCTTCAAAATCTTCCCCCTCAAAGAAATTAATTTCATTGAGAAGAATTTGCTGGTCGTCTCTTTTATTTTCGCTTCCAAATATTGAAACCATTAATTCCTGACATTGGAGATGGTTTTGCCTGAACTGACCTTCAAAAACTCTTTCTACATTCACGCTTTCTTCTGCAAGAGTTTCTGCATTTGACTGCGATGGGTCTGAATTAAAAGTTTCTGCAAGAGATTTTATTTCAGTTATTTTGCTTCCAATATTTAATTGTTCTTCAGATTTTTTAAATTCAACATTAAAATGCAGTCTGTAAATTAAATCTCCATCTTTTATTTCGGTTGTGAAGTTATTATCAAAATCTCTTTTATTGAAAATAGATGGAAATGCTTCAAGCTTAATTTGTATTTTTTTCCCGTCAAAAATTATTTTTTCCCATTGTGGAACTGGATAATCTAATTTTGTCTCGCGTTCCTCTCTTTCAACCCAAACCCATTTTGTCTCGCGGCTTGGTTTTCCTAAAACTTTTTCAATTTGCTCCTGTTTTAAAATTCCACCTTCTTCTTTTCCCCTTGCTCCTAAAATTTCATTTAAATTCTCTTTAACCGAAGACATATAAACTCTAAGCTGAATATAATCAATGTTTCCAGTTTCATATTCTTCTGCATAATAAGTTAGTTTTTGAATTTCAGAATCAACAGAACTTGCATAAATTATCGGAACTAATAAAAATAATAAAAAAATAGTTAAAATTGTTCCTCTTTTCATTCTGTTATTTAATAGATATTTGTATTTTTAAACTTTTTTTAATTTATAGAAAATTTTAAATACTCTCTTGCTTAATTAATATTATAAGTTAGGCAGTTAACTTTCGGAGTTCGGGCATTAAATTGCTAAAAAATCTTAAATATGATTTTTGAATTCTGAGGAAGGTCCGCCCACTAAAAATAAAGTCCATTGGGGAAATCTCAATTGTCGTGAGGCAAAGCACTGCTACAGAAACGCCACAGCTCATTTTGAGTTATGAAACTTGCGTTGAACTTTGAAGAATGAGATTTGATGAAACGAGCATCTTGGATAGTGCAAGTCTTTAAGACGCTTAGTTGAATGTTAACAATTTCCGTCCGCTTGCGGGGAAATACAAAAGGCGGCCTATGCCTGACTTATTTTTTATTTAGAATATTATTTATTTAAAATATATTTTCTAAACATTTAAAAAATAGTTTAATCTTCTTTTGATCGGAGGTCTAGCTCAGCGGGAGAGCACATGACTGAAGATCATGGTGTGCCGGGTTCGACTCCCGGGACCTCCATTTACATAATTGAAAAATGTATTATTTCCTAATCCGGAAGGAGAACCAAGGTTCGACCGAGCGACTTTGCGAGACAAACTTAAAAAATTAAATAAAAAATTACGAGCGGGGTCGGGAGCTTCCCGGGACCTCCATAAAAACGTTTATAAAATCAATTTAATTAATATAAATATAAAAAGATGGTAGATAAAAAAGAACAAGTGAATTTCTCCCAGACAAGTTATATTTTTGGAATTGTAAGTATAGTAATGGCTTTATTTACCCCTTTGTTAGGTTTAGTTTTTGGAATAGTTGGATTGGTTCAAAGCGCAAAACAAAAAACAGATGTTTCTAAATTGTCAAAAAAATTAAATATTATTGGAATTGTCCTAAGTATAATTATCTTTGGAGTTAGTTTGTTTTTTTTATTAAAGGGATTTACACTTCCAAGTTTGCCTTCTGGTTAAAATGATTTCTAAAACTAAAATCGGCGCAATGGAAATGAGTGTTGGAACAATTGTAACAATTGTTCTTCTTATGAGTGTTTTAGTTTTAGGGATTTTTTTAGTTCAGAAAATTTTTAAGACGGGAACAAGCGCAATTGATGTTGTTGATTCGCAAATTCAAGCTGAAGTAAATAAACTTTTTGCTGAGGAAGGTAAAAATTTTGTGATATACCCTTCTTCCCAGCAGATTACATTAAAAAAAGGAGATGATCCAAAAGGTTTTGCTTTTTCAGTTAAAAATCCTTTTACAGAAACCCGTGAGTTTAGTTATGACGTTGAAGCTCAAGATGTAACTGGATGCGGATCGCTTACAACAACACAGGCGAATTCTTGGCTTAGACCAGCTAAAGGAGATTTAACAATTGGCGCTGGATCCTCGCCAACTTTAGCAGAGAAGGTTTTATTTGTAATCCCCCAAACAGCTCCTCCATGCACAGTCACTTATAGAGTAACTATTGAAGATAATAAAAAAGAATTTGCAGAGGGCGGTTCTGTTTTTGTTACAATAAAATAAACTTAAATTGAATTTTACCAAGAGTAACTTTTTAAATATCTTCTTCTTATCTGAATTATGCCTCTAAAAGTATACAGTACTTTATCTAGAAAAAAAGAAATTTTCAAACCAATTAAAAAAAATCAAGTTAATTTGTTTGTATGCGGACCGACTGTTTATGATTATGCGCATTTAGGGCATGCGAAAACTTATACTCAGTTTGATATAATCGTAAAATATCTGAGGCATAAAGGATACAAGGTATTTTATTTGCAGAACATTACAGATATAGACGATAAAATAATAAAAAGAGCTAATGAAGAAAAAATAGATTGGAAAGAAATTGTAAAAAAATATAGAGAGGAATATTTTCAGGATATGAAAGCTCTTGGAATTGATTCTATAAATGAATATGCAAATGCAACAGATTACATTTTAGAAATAATCTCGCAGGTTAAAAGATTAATAGAAAAAAAGATTGCATATAAAATTTCTGACGGCTATTATTTTGATTTAACTAAATTTAAGGAATATGGAAAATTAGCAAAAAGAAAAATTTTGGAAAAAGAAGATGCAGTTTCAAGAATTGATGAAAATACTGAAAAAAGAAATTCAGGAGATTTTTGCTTGTGGAAATTTAGAAAAGAAAATGAGCCGTTTTGGACGAGCGACTTTGCGAGACATTCTTCTAAAAGCAAACTTAAAAAATCCGAGCGGGGTTGGGAGCAAAGCGAGTTAGGCGAGGGAAGACCCGGTTGGCATATTGAAGATACAGCAATAACAGAAAAATATTTTGGTTCGCAATATGATATTCATGGGGGAGGATTAGATTTGATTTTCCCGCACCATGAAGCAGAAATAGCGCAAATGGAGTCAATTTCAGGAAAAAAACCTTTAGTTAAATATTGGATGCATACTGGTTTTTTAAAAATTAATAAAACAAAAATGTCAAAATCTCTTGGAAATTTTTCAACAATAAAAGATATTTTGAAAAAATACTCTCCAGAGACAATAAGATATGTTTTTTTATCAACGCATTACAGGAAACCTCTTGATTTTTCAGATAAAATTTTGGAAAATGCAAAATTAAGTTATGAAAGATTAAAAAATATCTGCGGAGAAATTAAAGATGATAAAAAAATTAATAAAAAATATTTAAGTGAATTTGAAAAAGCAGTAGATGATGATTTTAATTTTCCAAACTCGTTGCAGGTTTTGTGGAAAATTGTTAGAGATGAAAAAGCAAATGGAAAATATCAAACAATAAAAAAAATAGATGAAGTTTTTGGATTAAAACTTTTAGAAAAAGATAAAATTCATATTCCAAAAGAAATTCAGAAGATTGTTGAAGAGCGCGAAAAAGCAAGAAAAAGCAAAGACTGGAAAAAAGCAGATGAATTAAGAGAAGCGCTTAAAAAGAAAGGATATTTTATTAATGATACAGAAGGTGGAGCTGAAATTAAATCAATAAAATAAAATGGCAGTTCAATTTAATTATGTTGCAAAAAAAGGGTGGAAACCAAAAAATTCTGATGAGAATTATGTAATTACTCTTTTAAAAATTGAACTTGATGAAAAAGCAATTAAAGAATCTGGGAAGCCAGAAAAAGAATTGTTTGAAGACGCTGCTGGGACTGTTGCTGCAGAATCTTCTACTGGAACCTGGACAAAAGTTTATTCTGGAAAAGATTCAGGAATAAAAATGGCAGAAAAGTTCCGAGCAATGGCTTATGATTTAGATTATGAAAAAAAGATGTTTAAAGTCGCGTATCCTATTGAACTTTTTGAGTTAGATAATATCTCTGGATTGCTTGCCGGAATTGTCGGAAATATTGCCGGAATGAAAATGGTTTCTGCGATGAGGGTTTATGATATAAGATTTCCAAAAAAAATGATTCAAGCATTTCCAGGTCCGAGATTTGGCGTCTCTGGAATTAGAAAATTATTAAAAAAACCAAAAGGATGTTTGGTCTGCACTGTTCCAAAACCAAAAATTGGGAGAACGGCAAAAGAACAATCCGAACTTGCAAAAATTTTATTTAATTCAGGAAATGGAACTTATGACGGAATTAAAGACGATGAAAATCTTACAAATTTATTTTTTAATAAATTTGATGAAAGGTGCAAATTAATTTTGAATGAATTAAAAAAAGCAGAACAAAAGACAGGAAATAAAAAATTTTATCTTTGCAATACGACTCATTCAAACATTGATGAAGTTTTGCGGAGAGCAAAACTGATTAAAGAAAATGGTGGGATTTTTATGATGATGGATGTTGTTACAACAGGTTTTGCAGCTGTTGATACAGTAAGAAGAAAAAATCCCGGGCTTGCAATTCACGCTCACAGGGCAATGCACGGATTTATAACAAGAGACAATTCTCCAGGAGTTCATGGAAATGGAAAATTATTTGGTTTTTCTGTTTCAATGATTTTGCTGGCAAAATTATTTCGTTTGTTGGGAGTTGACTCTTTACATGGCGGAAGTCCGTTGGCAAAAATGGAAGATTATGGAGAAGCTATTTACATAAAAGATGTTTTACAATCTAAAGAACTTAAGCCGCACAATAAAATTCCGTCGCTTGGACAAAACTGGCATCATATTAAACCAGTTTTCATGACTGCATCGGGCGGACTGCATCCGGGAGATTTTGAAGAGGTTTTAAATAAATTAGGCGATGATATTATTATTCAATTTGGCGGGGGATTGCTGGGGCATCCAAATGGAGTAGAAGCAGGAGTAAAAGCAATTGAGCAGGCAAGAGATATTTATTATAAAAAAATTCCTTTGAAAAAATTTATCAAAGAAAATCCAAAATCAGAATTGGCTTCTGCTGTTAAGCTTTGGGGATTTGGTCCGAAGGTTGTTTATTGATTTTTAGGGAAAATATTAAAATTAAGTAATTAAAATGTTAAAGCTGTTTTCATCGGAAAAAATTATCTCTTCTTTAAATCTTCTTTATGAATTATTCTAATTTTTCTTCCTATATCTTTTCTATTAATTCTTCTTCCAACCACAAGTATTGCCCACATTAAAGCCAAAATTCCAATAACGATTAAAGATATTTTTCCACTTTTTGATTTAGCCATTCCAGTTGCTGCGCCTGTTATTCCGCCAGTTACTCTTGCAAAGAATCCTGGAGTTGATTCTTCTACGGGCAAGACTCCATTTGATTCATCTTCTTCTGCTGAATTTGATAACGGCACTAAAACCGAAGCTGTACAATCTTTTGTTTCTGTTGCATTGAACTTTGATTCAATAACTCCTTTTTGAGAAGTTGTTGTTATTTTTTCTAAACAGATTCTTGATTGTTTGCTATCGCTACATGCAGACCATTCATTCCATATTGAACAGGTATAGTATTTTGAAGAAGAGCTTCCGCCCCCTCCTCCGCCTCCACCACTACTTCCTCCGCCGGTTCCGCCATCATTTGTAGAAGTTGTGAAACTATATTGAGTTGAAGTATTGCAATTTCCAGCAGCGTCGCAAGAGCTTACATTATAATAATATAATGTTGAGGCAGACAAACTTGACAAACTAATTGAATGAGCTGTTACAAAAGTTGCTGAGCCAGTTAAAGAGGTTGTTGAAGGAGTTGTTCCATAATAAGTTGTTGAATTTGCATTTTCATTTGTTGTCCAAGTTATTGTTGCTGAGGAAGTTCCAATATTTGTTGATTGTATGTTTGAAAGTATTGGGAGAGTGTTGTCTATTATTATACTTCCGACGAAAATACTTGAATTAATATTACTTGCTGAATCATTTAACGCTTTATTTAATGTAGTTGTAAGTGTAAGAGTATAAGTGCCGTCAGGAACATATCCAACACCATAGCCCGAATTATATTGTCCGTCCCAAATTCTTGAATTAGATAAAACCCAATCAGGGAAAGATTGATATCTATTAACTGCATCTCCGGTGCTATTGTAAATATAAAGTGTTCCCCAATCAACTAATTCATTTGCATTCATTGTAATTGTTAAATCATCTAAATATCCGTCGGCATTTATTGGGGAGATAACACTTGAACTTAAATTAATAGAAGTTAAAAAAGGAAAAGTATTATCCACACTTATATTTATTATTTCTGCATTTTCATTTTCAGCTAAATCTTCTGTTCTTAAAATAGCAGTGTAATTTCCTGTTGGGGCAAGAGCAGATTCTAATTTAGGATTAAGAGCAGGATTGATTAAATCATAAAGAGTAAAAGTGCTTTGATTTGTCTCAACTGGTTGGGAGAAAATTCCATTTGTAAATTTCAAAGAGCTAATTGTGAATTTACTTACGCCGTTAATGGTTGAATTTCCACAATAAGAAGTTGTTAGCTCATTAGTGCCTATATTAAAACCAAGCATACAATCTTCCAAGGGAGTTGGAATTGCAGGGTCTTTTTGTAAATATCCTGTAACAACATATTCTGTTGGAGCAAAATCTGTAATAAATATTCCAACTGGTTCGCTTGTTGTTCCGTCTGTTATTTTGAAGTAATTTGCAGGCCAATTGATTGGACCATAAGCACCACTGACTGGAGCATCATTCATATTTGCACTAAATAATATCTGATCAGAAGAAATTAAATTATTAAAATCAACAAACATAAGCCCTGTAAAATCTAAATTTAAGTCACTGACATCAACAGCAGAAATAATTGTTGGGTTGTTTTCACTTATTGAAGTTGTTGGAATTGCTTGGAAAGTTGTTATTGAAGGGGAGATTGTATCAACATCAATTGCATCAATTTCAGTATAAATATTTTGAACATTTCCAATAATGTCTTGAGCCCCATTAATAATCACATCAATATCAACTATTTCTTCATTAATATCCACCATATTATAATTGACTTGATAGGTATTTGCATTTATCCAAGAGCCTGAATTAAATATTAGTGTTCCTGAAGCAATAATATCTGAATTAAAAGTTATGATTGGATTAATTCCTGAGTTCATATCTTCATTATAGAATATTGTTAGTGTTAATTGATTCCCATTATCTGCTTCGCTAATTGAACTATCAGATACAACGACGCTGTTTACAGCTGGTTCTAAAGTATCAACATTAAAAGTATTTAGTATGTCTTCATCCATTACATTTCCGGCTAAATCTGTAAATCCATTAATTTTTATTGTTGCAGTTGCTTCTTCATTATCATTTAGCAAATTAAATGTTCCTATCCAAGTATTTCCTACAAAACTTGATTCTATTAAGTTATAAAGTGTAGTTAAACCAATGACTTCTACTGCTGGTGAAATTCCTGTATCTAAATTTAATTCATTTACATTAATTGTTATGGTAATTAAACCTTCTTTTGTTGGATTTGGATTTGCTATTGCAGAAAAGATTAAGGGTTTTATTTTATCAATTTGAACACTAACGCTCTTTACTATTTCAGTATTTCCAGCAACATCAGTTGAATAATATCTTATATAATTAGTTCCTTCATTTGTTACACTTGCAATTGTTCCAGATGTTCCAGGAATGCAAGTATCTGTTTGGTCCACGCAATAGAATGTATTTGCAACTCCGCTATTTCCTCCAAGTGTATCATCTGCAGTTAGAGTTACAAAAACATTTGCATTTTGCCAACCTGCTGGAGCATTATCATTCGTTACAGGAGGAGTTGTGTCAATACTAAATGTTCTTATATCAACATTTGAAATCCAAGCAACATTATCAGCGCTTCTTATTTGCGCTTCACATAAATCTATTCCTTGTGTAGAGCAATAACTAATTATATTTACTAAATAATCTGTGTTACAGGGTGTTGGTGTCCAAGCTAAACTTTCTATTGTATTATCTAAAATTCTTGTTTCACAAAAATTAAGTCCTGAATAAGTATCTGTATCGCTTCTGCCAATATTAAAATCAGAATTATGCCAGGAACTTGTTAAAGGAGAGGTAATTAATGAAACAGGCAGAGATTTATCAATCATTACAGAAATTTGATTTACAGATTCAATATTTCCAGCAACATCTGTTGAATAATACTCTAAAATATTTATTCCTTCATCTGTTATAATAATTGGTGTTGAATATAAATTCCAACTTCCTGAATTTATTCTATAAAAAGTATCAGCAACACCGCTTAATGCGTCGATTGGAATTAAAGTTATTGTCTGGTCTGCATTTACCCAAACTCCGTCGTTAGCATAATCATCTGTTGTTACAGGGGCTGTTTTGTCTAATCTAACATTATATTCGCCGATAATACTTGGATTTGTTGCTAAATCCCAAACTTGATATCTTACAATTGTGTTTTGATCCGTATTATAATTTAATTGATAAGGGATTCCTAAAATTGTTCCAGTGCTTGGACCACACGCAATACCTTCGCAATATTTTACATCGCCGATATAACTTAATGCATCAACAGGAGTTAAAGTTACTATCTGGTCTAAATTTATCCAAACTCCGTCGTTAGCATAATCATCTGTTATTGTTGGGGCAGTTATATCTCTTATTATAATTCCAGTTTCTGTAACTTCTCTAATTGTTGTTCCGTTTGGATATTTATCTCTTGCTTTGATTATAAATGTGTAGTTTCCTTCTTGTAAATCTCCTGGATTTGATAGTGTTTGAGAAATATCAGAAATATTTGTTGAATCTAAAGTGTAAGAATTCCAAGTTCCTCCTCCTAATGGATAATTGAATAATCTCCAAACATATTTATTAGACGAATCTGGTGTTGCGAAAATATCTCCTTGATATCCTCCTTTATTTGTTTCTTGCAATTCAACAAACAAAGATAATATATTTGTATTTGTGTAACCAATATTTCCAAGAGGATTTAGAACCGTTAGTATAGGAGAAATGCTGTCAACCCAGAAAGAAAGACTTGCATTTTCAGTCTGTCCAGTAATGTTTGTTATTGAAAGAATTATTATATTCCATCCCTGAATAACTTGCGAAGAACCTATTGCCTGATTTGAATTGCTTGTTAATCCATAATTAACATTTCCATTAACATTATATTCTAAATTAGAACTTAAATTATTTGAATCAATTCCCGAATATGTCCAAGAAAATTGTGCTGGTTTGCTTCCAAAGTAACTTCCGTTTACGGGATTTGTTATATCAACGCTCCAAGCGCTGACAAGCCCAATTAAAAAGAGAAAGGTTAGACATAAAAATATTTTATTAATCACACCCCTTTTCATAATGATAATTAAATAAAACTTCTTTATAAATATTTCTTGTTTTCAACAAATAGTTTAAAAGAGGAACATTCTTTTTTTATCTATGGAAGAGAAATACAGAAAATCTGTTTTTGTGGTTGTTTATAGAAAAACTTCAGAAGGGATTAAATATTTAGTTATGAAAAGAACGCTTCACTGGACAGGCTGGGAATTTCCAAAAGGCGGAATAAATTTAGGAGAAAAAATAGAAGAGGCAGTAAAAAGAGAATTAAAAGAAGAAACCGGGCAATTTTCATTAAATATTCAGAAACATAATTTTTCTGGAAAATATAAATATGATAAAAAAGTTTTGGGCAGACAATTTATCGGGCAGACTTTTTCTTTGTATTCAGCAGAACTAAAAGATGATAAAATACAAGTTGATAAAAGAGAGCATTTAGATTATTTGTGGCTGTCATATTCTGAAGCTCATAAAAGATTAACTTATCAAAATCAAAAAAAATCTTTGGAAATTGTTAATGGATGGTTAAAATATGACTAAGTTTAGAGAATATATTTTAAAATCAGGAAATGAAATTCTTCTTGGAAAAAATGCAGAAAGTAATGATGAACTTATGAAATTATATCGAGGAAAAGAGAATACTATCTTTCATACTATTGCGCCGGGAAGCCCTTTTTGTGTAATTGATAATTTAAATCCAACTCAAAAAGAAATTCAAGAATCAGCAATTATCTGCGCTGCAAAAAGCCAGGATTGGCGGGATAATAAAAATGATGTGAAAGTTAATTTATTTAAAGGAAAAGATATAAAGAAAACTATCCTTATGAAAATTGGTTCATGGAAAATAAAATCAAAACCAGAAATATTAAAAGTAAAAAAAATAGATATTGAAAACTGGGAGAAGAAAAATGTTAATTAGACAAATGCAATTAGGCAAACAGGGAATTACTGAAAATTTTATTAATAGCTTGAAAAATCAGTTTAAGAATTCACAAGTTATGAAAATTTCTGTTTTAAAGTCAGCAACCCGTGATAGAGAAGAAGTTACAAAAATTAAGGAGGAGTTATTAAAAAAACTAAACTCGCGACCTCACTC
>Ga0209542_10011718_pt1 | contig 15499 bp, 17 predicted proteins | sample RifCSPhighO2_01_FD_184028 | JGI IMG/M metagenome (GOLD analysis project Ga0209542, IMG submission 184028) | Soil microbial communities from Rifle, Colorado - Rifle CSP2_plank highO2_0.1 (SPAdes) (version 2) | ecosystem: Environmental > Terrestrial > Deep subsurface > Rock core/Sediment ... | reverse complement strand
GGTGGACGTGGGCTTTTAATTTATGTATTTTTTATGTAGAGTGAAGCCATGAATATACTTGCTAAAATTTTTGGCGGCGGCGCTGACAAAACGGTCAAAAACATCCGGCCAACTATTGAAAAAATCAATTCTTTTGAGTCCGGCTTGCAGGCGCTCTCCGGTCAGCAATTGAAAGAAAAAACCAAAGAATTTAAAGAAAGATTAGGCAAAGGGGAAACTTTAGACGACTTGTTGCCAGAGGCCTTTGCGGCAGTCAGAGAGGCAGCCAGGCGCACGTTAAACCAGCGCCATTTTGACGTGCAGTTGATTGGTGGCGCGGTGCTGCACCAGGGAAAAATCGCCCAAATGCGCACCGGAGAGGGAAAAACATTATCAGCCACCTTGCCCGCTTACTTAAACGCGCTAGAGGGAAAAGGAGTGCATGTGGTTACCGTCAACGAATATCTGGCCAAGCGAGACATGGTGTGGATGGGGCAGATTTTTGCGGCGCTGGGATTGACCACCGGATGCATTACCGGCGAATCGGGCTATGTGTACGACGCCTCTTATGTGAATAGCGAACAAGACCAGCAAAGGGATTTAGTGGGGGGATTTAAAGTGGTTGAAAATTTTTTGCGGCCGGTAACAAAAAAAGAGGCCTACAACGCCGATATTACCTATGGCACCAACAACGAGTTCGGTTTTGATTATTTGCGCGACAACATGGTGTATGATTTGCGCCAACAGGTGCAACGAGGCCACCGCTACGTCATTGTTGACGAGGTGGATTCGGTGTTAATTGATGAGGCGCGGGTGCCGTTGATTATTTCCGGACGGGCAGAAGACGCCACACAGAAATATTACCAGTTTGCAGACATTGTCGTCTCGCTTCAAAAAGAAACCGATTACGTTTTGGATGAAAAAATGAAGGCGGTGAATTTTACTGAAGAAGGGCAAAATAAAGTAGTAGAGAGTTTGGGCCAAGACCCTTGGGCTGAAAATAATATTTCGCTGGCGCACCAGCTGGAATCCGCCCTGAAGGCCAAGACACTATTTTTAAAAGATAGGGACTATGTGGTAAAAAACGGCGAGATTATCATTATTGATGAATTTACCGGCAGAATGCTACCGGGGCGGCGGTGGAGCGCGGGTTTGCACCAGGCGGTGGAAGCCAAAGAAAAGGTATCTATACAGCCGGAATCCGTTACCCTGGCCACCATCACATTTCAAAATTATTTCCGGCTTTATAAAAAAATATCGGGCATGACCGGCACCGCCATAACCTCTGCCGAAGAGTTTGATAAGGTGTATAAGTTGGACGTGGTGGTTGTTCCAACCCACAAAGAAATGGCGCGGAAAGATTTTGCCGATAAAATTTTTAAAACCGAAGAAGGCAAATTTAAAGCCGTGGTAAAAGAAATTAAAGAACTGCATGCAAAAGGCCAGCCGGTGCTGGTGGGCACGCGATCGGTTGAGCGCAATGAATACTTGGGAAAGCTTTTACAAATGGAAGGCATTGCCCATCAAATATTAAACGCCAAAAACCATGAGCGGGAAGGAGAAATCATCGCCCAAGCGGGAAAGCTGGGAGCAGTTACCATTGCCACCAATATGGCGGGCCGCGGAGTAGATATTATTTTAGGGGGAAATCCGCCAAATCCTGAAGACGCAAAAAAAGTGCGCGACCTTGGCGGGCTGTATGTCTTGGGAACCGAAAGGCATGATGCAAGGCGCATTGATAACCAATTGCGCGGACGCGCGGGCCGGCAGGGAGACCCCGGAGCTTCGCAATTTTTCGTTTCATCAGAGGACGACTTGATGAGGATTTTTGGCGGCGATAAAATAAAATCGGTGCTGGGGATGTTAAAAGTTCCCGATGACGAGCCCATCCAAGCCGGCATGATTTCAAGCGCGTTGGAAGGCGCCCAGCAAAAAATTGAAGGATTTAATTTTGACGCCCGCCACCATGTGCTGGAGTACGATGATGTGATGAACAAGCACCGGGAAATTATTTATAAAAAACGCATGGCGTTTATTGAAAATCCCAAATTACAAATTGAAAATTCTAAAGAAATCCAAAGCGCAAACATTCAAAACGAGTTGGCAGAAAAGGAAAAAGAATTGGGCGAGGAAAATTTCAGCCGGCTTTGCAAATTTTTGGGGTTAAAGGTAATAGATGCCCTGTGGCAAGACCACCTGTCAAACATGGAACATATGCGGGAGTCGGTAAAATTAAGGGCTTACGGCGGGCACGATCCGTTAATTGAGTACAAAAACGAAGGTCGGAAATTGTTTGCCATACTGTTGGAAGAAATAGACGCCACCATAGCCAACAATATTTTAAAGGCCAAGTTAGAGGCGCAAGAGCTGCCAGGACCCACCACTCACCACCTGGCAGATAATCTTGGCCGGAATGACCCGTGCCCGTGCGGATCGGGGAAAAAATATAAAAAATGCGGGATGATAAATTCTTTGGAGCATCAGCAATATTTGGCGAAAAATAATAATCCATGAAACTTTTTAAATTAACATTAATCGCGGCGGTGGCGCTTTGCACCGGAATTGTGATTGGCGGTTTTTTATTTTCCAGGACCATCCCAAGGTCATTTTTGACCGTACATCAATGCGAGGATTGTTTTAAAACCAAAGAGATAGCCGGGCTTTTGGCTTCTTTGGGGATACAAAACTTAGGCGGCGCGCTGCCCAAGGTGATCTATGAAACAGACAAAACATTGGTGTTTGATATCCAGTATCCGTATCCGCCCGATAAGATTCACTACCTGGTGGCGCCCAAGCGCGATATAAAAAATGTTGACCAGCTTACCGAAGAAGACAGGGGGTATATAGACGAGGCCTATATTGTCATGGGAAAAATAGTAAGGGACAATCATTATGCAAAGTACAGGGTGATTACCAACGGGCCCGGCTACCAAGAAGTCGCGTACCTGCATTTTCACTTAGTGATAGATCGGGATTAAAAATAACATACTTAGGACTTACGCGTTTGAGCGTTTTTATCGGTAATACAGCATAATTTGGGATCATATTTCAAATATATTTGCCATAAAATTGCTCAAACGCGTAAGTCCTAATACTATGGGAAATGATATTGTCAAAAAAATATATGCGGTATGGGTGTATGTGAGAAATCTTGCAGAGTCAAGGAAATTTTACGAGGAGACAATTGGTCTGAAGTTTAAATTTAAAGACGGCGATTGGGTTGAATTTGATTTACTGACCCTTATTACTTAGCTTAACAACTATGATCCGCCCTTTCATCCCGGGATTAGGTTAAAAATACTGCGGCTTTTCTCGCCGTAGCTACGGCTACGGCTCAAAAATCCTCGTATTTTTAACCTAATCCCGGGCGAAATCATCGCATCCTGTTATTAAGCTAAGTAATAAGGGTCAGTAGGTCAAACCTCTTTTGGATTATTGCAAAGGTATAAAAACGAGCAACTTGAACCGCAGAAAACAAGAATTATGTTTGGTTAGTAATATTAGAGCGGCAAAAAAGAATCTTGAAGCTGGCGGGGTAAAAATAATAGGAGATATAAGGGATGATTCATATGGCGCGTTGCTCACCCTTGAAGACGTCAATGGGCACTGGCTGGAATTTTTTGAACCAAAACCAAAAGCATGAAAAAAATAGAAAATAAAATACGCAATTTTTTGAAAGAAAGAACGTGGGATGACCTACGCCCTTCAGATTTAGCAAAATCAATTATAATAGAAGGGGCCGAGCTTTTAGAGCTATTCCAATGGGAAAATCTTTCGCTTAAAGCTCTGAATTACGAAACTCTTTCGCGGGATTTTTCTCAATTTTTGAGATAGAAATTTGATAGAATTTTTATGCGTAGCCAACGGCTACGTATAAAAATTATAGCGAATTTGTGGCCAAAAATTGAGGAAAAGACCCGAAAAATCTTTTAAAATGGGAGTTTCGTAATTCAGAGCTTAAAGAAGTGAAGAGTGACAAAGAAAAATTAGAGGAAATAAAAAAAGAGCTGGCTGATGTGCTTATTTACGCCGTTCAAATGTCGGTGCTGTTGGGTCTTGATACGAAAAAAATAATTTTTGATAAGATTGCCCATGTCGATAAAAAATATCCCGTGGCATTAGTGAAAAATAATAAAAAAAATCCCGGAACCGAAAGCGCGTATTGGCGCATAAAAAAAGAATACAGAAAAAAGGGGTTATAAAAAATGTCAAGGTATCAAAATAAAATACTGGTGGTCCAAAGGAGCAAAAAATTGCATTTTTATCCCGGATATTGGAATGGTATTTCTGGGTTTTTGGATGACCAGAAAAATATTGAACAAAAAGTGAAAGAAGAATTGCGAGAGGAACTTGGCATCACCAGTCGCCATATTAAACCTTGAATTACGAAATGCCCCATGAAAAGGCGAGTTTCGGATCTTTTCCCAAAATTTTGGCTATAAATCCGCTATAATTTTTTCCCGTAGCCGCTGGCTACGGTAAAAAATTCTATCAAATTTCTATCTCAAAATTTCGGGAAAATATCTCGAAAGCATTTCGTAATTCAAGGTATTAAAAAAATTACATTGGGTCAGATTTTTGACCAAGACGCGCCAGAATACAAAAAAACTTGGATTGTCCACCCCGTGCGCGTGGATATTGCAACTGACACCATCAATCCTAATTGGGAGTCGGAAAACTACCAGTGAGTTACTTTTAAAGAGGCGCGACAGTTAAAATTATTACCAGGGTTTGATAGGGTATTGCAAAGTGTATGGAATGTAATATAAGGAATAACAACCATGAATAAAAAAATAGTTTACGGCAGTATTTTACTGTTAATTTTACTGGGTCTTTGGATTGGTTTTTATTATAGGGCTTCAGTGTTGAGTTTGTATAATGGTTTAACCGACAACGCCAAGCAATTTCAAAAAACAGATTTGGGCGACATTGTTGACCAGGTAAAGAAAGAAATCTTCACTCCGCCGCCGCTTAATATTGGGGGCAGGCAAAACCAGGCAGTGTTAACCAAGGCCAAAGTAATAGCAGAAACCAATATTCAAAGGTATAACCATGGTCTCTTGCCCCCTCTTATTGAAAACGCCAAATTAAACGCGGCGTCCAAAGATAAGGCAGAAGATATGTTTAAAAACCAATACTTTGAACATGTGTCGCCGCCGGGATTGGACCCGGGTACCTTGGTAAAAAATAGCGGGTACGAATATATTGTTTCGGGCGAAAATTTAATACTGGGAAATTTTGCAAACGAAGAGGAAATGGTGCAAAATTGGATGGATTCTCCTGGCCACCGGGCTAATATTTTAAATAACAGATTTACTGATATTGGGGTGGCGGTGGTTAAGGGAGTCTACCAAGGGGAAACCGCTTGGATTGGAGTGCAAGAGTTTGGCTTGCCGCTTTCAACGTGTCCGTCTCCGAGCGACGCCATAAAAACAGAAATTGAAAAAAGCAAAATAATGTTAAACCAGCTTTTGGCGCAAATAGAAGCCAAGCAAGCGGAAATTGAAAATACCAATCAAAGATCCCCGCGCTACGCCGCCTTGGTGGAAGAATATAACAGTTTAGTTGGTCAATATAATCAGTTGGCGCAGACCATTAAAAATATGGCCAACCAATATAATGCAGAAGTTAATAATTTTAACCAGTGCGTTGAGGGACATTAAATCACGAAATGCCCCATGAAAAGATCTTTTTAAGCGCGCATTTCGTAATTCAAGGTAAAAGAATATGGGAAACGCCTCGGGATAGAGAAAAAGACCGCCGCGGATTTTTTGCAAAAAATCCGCGGCAAGAAATATTGCATCCTTATTTTTTTAAAAAATCCAAAAAAAGTAAAGCCATTTCAAATCAATAAAAAAGGGTTTGGCGCGATGGCTTCATGGATAACCGTAAAAAATATTCACGAAATACAATACCAGTTCTTAGTCAGAGATAATATTCCAGACTATATCAAAAGTAAAGGGGGGAATGCTATATTTCATGTTGCAGACGAAAAAGAATATTGGTTGAAATTAAAGGAAAAATTAAGCGAGGAAGTGTCAGAATTTTTAGAAGCCGAAAGTATTGAAGAAATGGCGGATGTGTTGGAAGTAATCGATGCCATCTTTGATTATAAAAAATTTGATAAGCAGGAAGTGCAAAAAGTAAAAGATAAAAAAGCTTCAGAGCGTGGTGAATTTAAAATAAGATAATTCTTGATGCTCTGAATCACGAAACTCTTTCGAGGAATTTTTTCTAAATTTTGAGATAAAAACTTGATAGAATTTTTAACCGTAGCCAACGGCTACGGTTAAAAATTATTGCGAGTTTTTAACCAAAATTTAGAAAAAAGACCCGAAAAATAGTTTATGATGTGAGTTTCGTGATTCAGAGCTTGATGAGTCTTAATTATTTTTTATGAAAGTTACCGCCATTAAAACCAGGATTTTGCAGCCTCCCGAAGATGATTTGTTAGAAGTGATAAGTTCGTCAGTTTCTTCTTTAAAAGAAAAAAGTGTTTTTGTCATAACCTCAAAAGTGGTGAGTATTTGGCAGGGCAGATGCGTGCCGGTAACGTCCATAGCAAAGGATGAACTTATTATGCAAGAAGCTGATATATATTTGCCAAGAGACCTTGTTTCTGGCGCTTGGTGTATGCATACGGTTAAAAATGATGTGTTTATTCCTTCCGCGGGTATTGATGAAAGCAATGCGGCCAGCCACTACATTCTTTGGCCGCGCGAAATAGAAAAAACCGCAAAAAAATTATGGCTTTGGATCAGGAAACGATATAACGTAAAAGATCTCGGAGTAATTATTACGGATTCGCATACTATCCCGCTCCGACGCGGTATGATGGGAATTTCAGTGGCTCATTACGGGTTTTTGCCATTGAAAGATTATAGGGGCAAGCCGGATTTGTTTGGGAGAGCATTTAAAATGACCCAGACCAATATTGCCGATGGGCTGTCAGCGGCAGCAGTTACTTTAATGGGCGAGGGGTCTGAATGCACGCCCATATGTATTATAGAAGATGTGCCATGGATACAATTTGTGTCAAAACCGAAGATATCAAAAAAACCATTTTCTTCGTTTACCATAAAAACACAAGAAGATTTATATTTTCCGTTATTTTCCGCCATGCCCTGGAAAGAGGGTAAAGGCGGTAAAAAGTGAATCATGAAATTTGCCATTGTTTCAGACACGCACGACAATATGGCCAACTTTCACAAAGCGATCGATTTTTTGAATGCGCGGAAAATTACCACTATGTTGCACTGCGGTGATATTTGCGCGCAAGAGATCATTGACCAAGCGACGAGAATCTTTAAAGGCAAAATTATTTTTGTCAGAGGCAATGGAGATTTTGATTTGCGCGATATTTCAGAAAAAATGGACATTGAGCTTGGCGGCAAAAAAATCGGCATGGTTCACTATCCCGATGTTGCCAAAAATATGGCTGAATCGGGAAAATACGATTTAGTTTTTTACGGCCACACCCATCGGCCGTGGGAAGAAAGAGTAGGCGAATGCAGGTTGGTAAACCCCGGAGAGCTGGCCGGCCAGCGCTTCAAGCCAACCTTTGCCGTGTATGATACTGAAACTGAAAGATTGGAGTTAAAAATTTTAGAAAGAATCTAATCTGCCATATTGATTCTTTTTATGATTTTGATTATAGTGAAGAATAATTTTTTGATATGCAACGAAAGTATGTCATTTTTATCGGAGTAATTTTGCTGGCGGTCTTGGCCGGCAATTTTGTCTATCCAAATTACTTTAACCAAGGGGTTGATTTTTTAAACGGCAAATTTCATTGGACGCTGCCGCATTTTTGGCAAAAACCGTACGTATTCGGACTTGATTTGCAGGGCGGGGTGAGTTTGGTCTACCAAGCCGATTTGAGCGCGGTTTCGGATAAATCCGGAGCCATGCAAGGGCTTCGCGACGTCATTGAAAGGAGGGTGAATATGTTTGGCGTGTCAGAGCCGGTGGTGCAAATTCAAGGACAAGATAAATTGCAGGTTGAGTTGCCCGGAGTAAAAGATGTAAAGCAAGCCATAGAGATGATTGGGCAAACGCCGTACCTGGAATTTGACGAAGCCAGGGATGAAAAAGAAACCCAGCAAATTTTAGATAAAATCAAAGAACTCCAAGAGGCCCAAAAAAATAACCAGGACCTGCAAACGGTGGCAAATTGGGAGTTGGCGCTGGAAAATCCCTACGTTAAACCCACGGAGCTCACCGGAAAATATCTTTCAAAGGCCGTGGTCAACTTTAACCAAACCACCTATAATCCCGAGATTGAACTTCAGTTTAACGGCGAAGGAGCCAAGCTGTTTGAAGACATTACATCAAGGAATATCAATAAACCCTTGGCAATTCTTTTGGACGGCGCTTCTATTATTGATACCAGCGGCGATGGAAATATTGACGGCAATGATTTATACGCCCCTATTGTCCAGGATAAAATCACCGGCGGCAAAGCAATAATCAGCGGAAGCATGAGTATTAAAACCGCCAACGACATCGCCAGAAGATTAAATTCCGGAGCGTTGCCCGTAAAAATAGGCAGTCCTATTTCGCAAGAAACGGTGGGGCCAACACTGGGAGCGGTTTCTTTGGAAAAGTCGCTTTTGGCGGGGGTGTACGGTTTTTTGGCGGTGGTGGTGTTCATGATACTCTTTTACCGATTGCCCGGGCTTTTGGCTTCAGCGGCTCTTGTTATTTATGTTGCCATTGCCCTTGCTTTGTTTAAGCTCATTCCGGTCACCCTTACCTTGGCGGGCATCGGCGGATTTATTTTATCAATAGGCATGGCGGTTGACGCCAATATTTTGATTTTTGCCAGAATGAAAGAAGAATTAAAGCAGGGAAAAAATATCTCTTTGGCCCAGAGCGAAGGGTTTAAAAGGGCATGGCCGTCCATTAGAGACAGCAACATAAATTCGCTGATCGTGTGCGCGATTTTATTTGTATTTTCCACTTCTTTTATTAAGGGGTTTGCCCTGACGCTGTCGCTTGGCATTGTGGTAAGTCTGTTTTCGGCAATTTTTATCACCAGGATTTTTCTGATGGTTTTCATCGGCAAGAAACTGGAAAAGTTTACGTGGCTTTTATAATCATATCCTTGAATTATATGAATTTCCCATTTACCAAATACTCAAAATTTTATTATATTTTTTCCGGGATGTTAATCATCGGGGCGGTGGTTTCTTTGGCGGTGTTCGGTTTGAAGTTTGGCATTGAGTTTACCGGCGGCAGCGCCATGGAAGTTGAATTTACCCAAAAAAGGCCAAGCAATGAAGAAATATCAAAAAGTTTAGCGGCTTTGGATTTGGGAGATATTACGATCCAGTCCACCGGCCAAATGGGCGTGATAGTAAAACTTAAAGGAATTGACGAAACCCAGCACCAGCAGGTAATTTCAAACTTAAGCGCCCTTTCGCCCCTTGAGGAAAAAAATTTCCAATACATAGGTCCTTCTGTAGGCCAGGATTTAAAGAATAAAACTATCATTGCTATCGTGGTATCTTTGCTGGCGATAACCGTGTATATCGCGTTTGCCTTCCGCAAGGTTTCAAGGCCGGTCGCTTCCTGGAAGTATGGTATCACCTCATTGATTGCCCTTTTCCATGACATTATTATTCCCCTTGGCGTATTTTCTTTATTGGGGAAATTTTACCACGCAGAAATTACTATTCCCATTATCGCGGCTTTGCTCACCATTATTGGTTTTTCTGTCCATGATACCATTGTTATTTTTGACAGGATTAGGGAAAACATTTTAAGAAGGGGAATGGACTCGTTTGCCAAGACGGTGGACGCAAGCTTGCGCCAAACAGTTGGCCGGTCGGTGAGCACCGTGGCAACGGTACTGTTGGTAATGGCCTCGCTTTTCTTTTTCGGGGGCGAGACGCTTAAGTACTTTTCGCTGGCATTGATTGTCGGCGTGGCCTCAGGCGCGTACTCTTCTATTTTTATCGCCAGCCCTCTGTTGGTCACCTGGCAAAGGTGGGACGAAAAAAGACACAAATCTTGACATATTTTTTTTGCCATGTTAGACTGTAAAAATCCTCGACATCTATAACATCTATGAACTATTCTCAACTATATAAAAAAGTCACCAAGGGCCTTTCGCCAAAAACAAAGAATATTTTTGACCGGCGTTTTGGCGTGGCTTCCGGCAAGGTGGAAACTTTAGAGTCTATCGGCAATGGCCTGGGAATTACCCGGGAAAGGGTCCGTCAAATAGAAGAGGCGGGTTTTAAATTTGTCAGAAAAAATTACCAAGACACCTTAGATAATGTGTTTGCGGAATTTGCCGCTTATTTCCAAGGACAAGGGGGTTTTAAAAAAGAAGAGATGATTTTAGAAGATCTTGGCGGCAAGAAAAATAAACCCCACGTATTATTTTTCCTTACCATAGGGGAAGGAAAATTCTCCAGGGTTTGCGAAAAAAAGGATTATTATTACTTTTGGTCAACCCTGCAAAATGCCGAGGCCAAGGTAAAAGATACGCTAAACGCACTGGTTTTGAGTATTAAAGCGCATGGCAGCCCTTTGCAAAAAAATGATTTGGTTGCCAAGTTTGCTCTGCAGCACAGTTTAAGCGACCAGGCCATAGAGTCCTATCTTGAAGTCTCAAAAAAAATTCAATCAAATAAAGAAGGCAATACTGGTTTAATTGACTGGCCGGAAATAAGGCCAAGAAGCGTGAAAGACAAGGCGCTGTTGGTATTTAAAAAACACCAAAAACCGCTGCATTTCAGGGAAATCACCCAGCTTATAGACCAGTTAAATTTGCATCCATCCAATAAAAAAACGCATCCGCAAACCGTTCATAATGAACTCATCAAAGACGCAAGGTTTGTATTGGTGGGCAGGGGAATGTATGCGCTGGGCGAATGGGGCTATGTGCCGGGAACCATCAAAGACATTATTGCCAATGTATTGAAAGAAAAACCGCACTTGGTCCGCAAGGATGATATCGTAAAAGAGGTGCTCTCGCAAAGATTTGTTGAAAAAAATACGGTGCTCATCAATTTAAACGATAAAAAATATTTCAAAAAAAACGCAGAAGGAAAGTACTTTGCCATAGAACGCCAAACCGCATAAGTAAAAAAACCGTCCTGAACGAAGTTGAAGGGCGGTTTTTTTTATTGATTTTGGGTTTTTTATAAAGTATAATACGAATAATATGATGTCATACTTTTTTTTAGGAACTATTATTTTGCTTTCGGCCACGGCAATCTACTATATTGTCTTTTTTTCATTAGTGTACTATTGGCGCGAAACCAAGGCCAACTTTATCGTGGTGCCCCTTTTGTACACGTTTGAATTTTTTATCACCGGTTTTTTAATCGTCTCTTTGGCTTGTCTTCTTTTACAGTATTTGCCTGATATTACAAGATTAATAAGCGCCGGGTAACATAGTATTTTGCCCGCGATCTTTGTTATGGCATCTAAACTTCTCTTTTGGTTAAAACCGTTTAACACCATTGTCATAGGTTCTCTCTGGTGGGTTTTTTTAATGCTCATCGTTTTTTTTGTGCCGTTTTTGAGAGTGTGGTGGTGGTTATTTTTCCCCTTGTTTTTATCCATAGAGTTAAGGAAATTATATTTATGGTGGATTAGCTGGGATTTTAACTATGCCGGCAGAAACTGGGTGGTTTTGGAGCTTGTCCCGCCAAAAGAAGTGCTTATTCCCCTCAAAGCCATGGAAGATGTTTTCACGGTCATGTGGGGGCCCCTTTACAACGAAGCAAACTGGAGGGAGCGCTGGTGCGAAGGAGATTTGGCATATGCGCCAGGATGGATGTCGTGGGAAATCACAAGTTTTGAAGGCAAATTGCATTTTTACGTCAGAGTGATGTCATCGAACCGCTTGAGTTTGGAGACCATTTTATACAACCACTACCCGGAACTGGAAATCCGCGAGGTGCCCGACTACACCAAAAACGTCCCCCAAAATATTCCCAACGAAGAATGGAATGTGTACGGCGAGGATTTTGTATATGGCCGGAAGCCCGACGCGTATCCCCTCAGGACTTACGAAAAGTTTTTTGAACCACAAGGGGAAAAAATTTCCGCTGAAGAAAAAAGGATAGATCCCATTTCTTCGTTGCTGGAAATGATGTCAAAATTGGGTCCTGGCGAGCAGTTTTGGCTCCAATTTATCACCATGTGCATATCGGACAAGCACGAGCCAAGCTTTAGAAAAGAGGCCGAAAACGAAATTGCAAAAATTACCAAACGTCCGGTGGCGCATAAAAAAACATTCTTTGAGGAAATCAAAGATATGATGTGGAATATTGTGGTAGGCCCTAAAAAAGAAGGGTCGGGAGAAAAGGCAACCTACAAGTGGCTTGAGGCGTCCAAAACCGAAGATGGGGTGGATCGGGAAATGATGCTGACTCCCGGCGAAAGAGAAGTGCTTACGGAAATTGAAAACAAGATCAAAAAACCCATTTTTAGAACGGTCATACGGGGCGTGTACGTGGCTAAAAGAGCGCAATTTAATGCCAGCCATAAAATACTTACCAGGTCCTATTTTAACCACTTTCAAACCCAAAACTTAAACTATCTCAGGTTTTCTACGGTGACAAGGCCAAAAACCCATTATGTGTTTCGTAAGAGTATCCCGTTTATAAGGACGCGGCGCATGTTTCGAAATTATGTATTGAGGTTTACCCCGCTTTTTCCTGACAGGAAAAAAGAGTGTTCGATCTTAAATACCGAAGAGCTTGCCACTATATTTCATTTCCCTTTCAAAGTTACCGGTTTGGTATCTCCCACCATGGAACGGGTTCAGTCTAAGAAGGGCGGTCCGCCCCCCAATTTGCCAACAGAATAAAACGAATTACCGCGAATTTACGAACGAATCAACACAAATCACGGATATTCGCGATTCGTGAAAATTCGTACATTTGTGGAAATTCGTCATGATAATGGATACTCACGAAATAACATTTTTTGGATTTACCTCCTTTAGAAACCAAAAAAAGAAATTTGGAATAAAGCGGGATGACCGCCGACGGCATTTTTACGCAATCGGTAAGACCGGCATGGGTAAGTCAAACCTCATGGAGAGCATGGCCATCCAAGATATACAAAACGGAAACGGGCTGGCCTATTTTGATCCCCATGGCGAGGGATCCGAAAAGCTGCTTGATTTTGTGCCGCCCGAAAGAATCAACGATGTTATTTTTTTAAACCCCGCCGACCTGGATTACCCTGTCGCTTTTAACGTGATGGAAAAGGTGGATTTTAAGTACCGTCATTTGGTGGCCGGGGGGCTCATGGGGGTGTTTAAAAAAGTGTGGCCGGACGTCTGGTCCGCCCGCATGGAATACATTTTAAATAATGCCATTTTGGCGCTCTTGGAATATCCCGACTCAACGTTGCTTGGGGTCAACCGCATGCTTGCCGACCCAGAGTACCGGGCGCTGGTGGTAAGTCAGGTTCAAGACCCTATCATCAAATCTTTCTGGGTGACCGAGTACGCAAGATACACTCAGCGCTATGAAATAGAAGCAACGGCGGCTATCCAAAACAAGGTGGGCCAGTTTGTGTCCAATGCCCTGATAAGAAATATTATTGGACAAACCTCCTCAACCATTGATATGAGAAAAATCATGGATGAGGGCAAAATCCTAATTCTGGATTTGTCGAAAGGCAGGATTGGCGAGGATAATTCACGGCTTTTGGGGGCGCTTTTAATTACCAAGTTGCAGCTGGCTGCTATGTCCAGAGTTGATATCCCGGAAGAAACAAGAAAGGATTTTTATTTATATGTGGACGAGTTTCAAAACTTTGCCACCGAGTCCTTTGCCAATATTTTATCCGAGGCCAGAAAGTACCGGCTCAACCTTATTATGGGGCACCAATATATTACCCAAATGGACGAGATAGTCCGCGATGCGGTGTTTGGCAACGTGGGAACCTTGGCGGTGTTTCGCGTGGGCGCCGAGGACGCCGAATTTTTGGAACGGGAATTCTCGCCTGAATTTACCGCGGAAGATTTGGTGAATTTGGCCAAGTACAATATTTACTTAAAGCTCATGATTGACGGCGTGGCGTCGCATCCTTTTTCGGCAGAAACCTTTCCTCCCCCAAAGCCCCTTGAAACATCAAATAGGGACAAAATTATCCAGGCCTCAAGGGATCGCTACGGCGTCAAACGGGAAATCGTTGAAGAAAAAATTATACGCTGGACGGAAAGCAGCCAGGATAAACCTGAAGCTCGCGCGGGCGACGCTAAAGAAAAACCCAATAGAGCTTTCAGTCAAAATGCCTCCGGCAACAATGCAGGCCAGACGGCGCTGTATGATATTGTTTGTTCTGTCTGCGGCAAGCCGGCCAAAACTATTTTCAAGCCGGAAAGAGACAAACCGGTATATTGCAAATCTTGTCTGAAAAAAATACGGAGGGCCGCGAAAGAGTCAAAAGGCGGACAGAATTCCCAAGGTCAAAATCTTCCCGATGCTGATCTAAAAATAGAAAATATCCCCATTCATTTACTGAATAAAAAAAATAGTCCTGATGCGTTAAAAAATAAGAAAATCAATTTGTCCGAGTTAAAAAAAGCCATAGAAGAAACGTTGGAAAAAGAGTCGCCGGAAACCAACCAAACCGATGACCAAGAAACAGAAGAAGACCAGGATAGCGGCCAAGAGCCGTCTTTCGCGCCCAAAGCAGAGGAAAAAAATAACGGCTCTAAAAAAGGGATATTGCATCCCGGGCAAAGGGCAAAACTTTCATGAAACGAGTTGAGGAGTTTAAGGTAACCGATAAAAGAGTTTTAGTGCGATGCGATTTTAATGTGCCCGTTGATGGCGCGGGAAACGTGCTTGATGATTTTAGAATCAAAAAAACACTGCCAACCATACAGTGCCTTGTCAAAAATGGCGCCAAGATAATTTTAATGAGCCACCTTGGCGAGCCAAACGGCATGGTGACAGCGAGCTTGTCTTTGGATAAGGTAAAAGAAAGGTTGGAGGAGCTGCTGTCAATTTCAATAATAAAAACCGACGACTGCGTTGGCGATAATGTCCAAAAACAGGTTTCAATCTTGGGGCAAGGCCAGGTTTTGTTGTTGGAAAACCTACGGTTTCACCAAGAAGAAACCGACAACGATGTAATGTTTGCCAAGAAGCTTTCGTTATTGGGCGATATTTACATTAACGACGCTTTTTCCGATTGCCACCGGGCACATGCTTCGATCGTCGGCATCCCAAAATTTTTACCAAGCGGCGCGGGCCTATTATTGCAACGCGAAATAGAGCGTTTAAATAATGTTCTGCAAGATCCCAAAAAGCCCATGGTGGCGCTGGTGGGCGGGATAAAAGTCAGCGCTAAAGCCAAGTTTATTGAAAAAATTTCTGCCATTGCCGATACCGTGATTGTCAACGGGCCGGTGAAAAAAGAAATCATGGAAAAGAACATAACGTTTACGTATCCTGAAAAAGTCATGGGCCCAAGCGACAATTTTGACGCGCTTGATATCAACAACGAGTTTATTGATATCTGCAAAGAAAAAATT
>Ga0209542_10011714_pt1 | contig 15501 bp, 16 predicted proteins | sample RifCSPhighO2_01_FD_184028 | JGI IMG/M metagenome (GOLD analysis project Ga0209542, IMG submission 184028) | Soil microbial communities from Rifle, Colorado - Rifle CSP2_plank highO2_0.1 (SPAdes) (version 2) | ecosystem: Environmental > Terrestrial > Deep subsurface > Rock core/Sediment ... | reverse complement strand
CCGCGGCATTATACGCTGTCATGGTTTCGCCAGTGAACGCCACCAGCAGGAAAAGAAGAGGCGCGTTGTAAAGTCTCAGGAGCGGATAAACGATGCTTGCCGGTATTTCCAGAAGCGCGCCAACTCTGAAAATATTATAGAGCGCGTAAGTTGAGCCGCTTATCGCTGCTGCCAAGACGCCCGTAGACGTTACGGCGCCTACGCCCAAGATGAGCGATATAACGGCGGATAAACAGAATACCACAAGCATGACGTAGAATGTCGTGAGGTATTTGTCGCATCCGTGATGCGCGGCATACTTGAACAGGAGCCCCTGTGCGCTGTAAGAAACGAACGCCAGAGCAAGATAACCTGCCCATTCCATACGAGAGAATGGAACGAAAAGTTTTAGAATACAATAAAGAAAAAACTACTTGCCCCGATACGCAGTCTTCTGCTTCATGTGCAGAATCTTGACGGATTTGCGCGCGCTTCTGTTCGTCAGTTTTCTTCGCCACGATTCCTGACGAATCTTGGAACGGGGAAAGCCGCACGCAGAACATGACTGTTTTTTAATGTGGTAACTGTGACGGCCGCACCTCCGGCAGTTTATGTGGGAAATCGTCTGATGCTTGCCGAAGCTGGGTGTTCCCTTAGTCATAATCCCCCTGCTCCGCAAGTCGATGCCATATTATCCATAAGTATACTCATGCCCCTCACTCACTTCGTTCACAAGTCGTATCACAGATTATTGTCATTGGCGAATTCCTATTCGTTTTAGTCTCCTTTTTCAGGGGACACATAAAGAATGTTGTCGCCGCGGACGAGAACAGTGCCAAGCTTTGTCGTCTTTTCATTCATTGTCTGGTCAGAATTCTCTATCCACATGTTCAGATGCAAATCCATTGCCTGCAAAAGCCCGGATATTTCCATTCCGTTCTTGAGCCTTATCAGCACTCTCTTTCCTTTCGCGTTGTTCAAAACGTCTATTGGCCTCTCCATTTCACAAAACCTCCAAAATCTGGAATACTTCTGTATTTGCGGATAGATTTAAATAGTTGATTTGGGAAAGCAAAGTTATGACGCAGTGGAAGAAGCGCTCCAAGCGCGGGCCGACAGGCAAGCTCATTTACGCACACAGGAAGAAAAGGCGAATGGAAGCTGGACGCGACTTTTTCCCCGCTACAATAGGCAAGCCGAACGCAAAGGCTATAAGGACAAGAGGCGGCAACCAGAAAAGAATGATAATGGTTGCGGATACGGTCAACGTTGTAAGCGACGGAAAAGCGATGAAGGCAAAAATAATAACAGTCAAGGACAACGCAGCAAACATGCAGTTCGCAAGGCGAAACATACTCGCCAAGGGCAGTATAATCGAGACGGACGCGGGTCTGGCAAAAATCACCAGTCGTCCCGGGCAGGACGGCACGATGAACGCCATTCTGATAGAGAAGAAGAAATAACCTGGTAATATTTGCGTCGCGGAGTGAGAAGACCATATCTTTTGTTGTTTAGGATGCTCTTGCAGTAGGTTATTCATATATCCGCGCCCACAATTCTTGAGTATTCGTTTTCGCCATTCAGGCTTTTGAAAACATCGTGAACTTGCCCGCGTATGTCACTGTAGTTACCGTCATGGAAGAATGCGCGAAAAAATTTAAAGCGAATTTAACCCTTTGCGCATATATCATGGGTATGATAGATACTCATTGCCATCTCGAACTGATGAAAAATGTGGACGATGTTGTGGCGCGATGCCGAGCGACGTTGCGCGGCGTCGTGAGCGTCGCGACGCACCCGAACGACTATGAAAAATGCTTGGCATTGTCGAAAAAACATAACGGTTTCGTGTTCATGGGAGCCGGCGTGCATCCGGAATACGTGAAAGAATTGGACACCAAAACGGTGGAAAAGGCCTTCTCGTGGATACGCAGGCATGAGCGGGATATAGTTGGTGTGGGTGAGCAGGGGCTGGATTATTTCTGGATAAAAGAGACGTACTGGAGAGAGAGGCAGAAAGAGCTTTTTGTAAAATGCATAGAATTGGCAAAGGAGCTGGACAAAGTTCTTATCGTGCACACGCGCGAGGCGCACGAGGACGCGATTAAAATACTGACGAAGAACGGAGCGGAGCGCGTGCAGCTTCATATGTGGGGAGATTCAAGCTTTGCCGCGGCGATAAAGGACAACGGCTGGCTTGTTTCAGTAGGCCCTGTGTCGAAACGCTCGAAGAAACACCAGAATGTGGCAAGGGACGTGCCGCTGGAGCAGCTTATGCTTGAGACGGACAGCCCGTGGTTTGGCGGGAAAGAGACGCACGGCAAACTTATAGGCGAGCCGACAAATATACGCGTTGGAGCGCGGGTCATCGCGGAAATAAAGGGCACGACGGAGCAGGAAGTAATGGAAACGTGCGCGAAAAATGCGGAAAAACTCTTCAAAATCCGCGGCGCGAATCACGCATAAAAAGATGCTGGAAAAATTTCATTATGATTTATGTGTATAATCATACGGTCCGAAAGCGAACAGGCTTTTGGCATCCGCAGAGATTGGAGAGACGATGACCCTGACGGTAAAATCTCACAGGCAACTAAACTAATGTTAAAAGGTCATGCAGAAGAAATGCTAAGACTTTTTTCGTAATAATAAAAACAAGAAAAGCAGAACTTACTTCTTCTTAGTTTTTTTTGCGTTACCGCAAACGCACTGGCACATCGTTTTTACCTCCGTTGGACTTGTTTATTAATAATTATACACGCCAAACTATAAATAAATAGGATTAAAGTTGACACGGAAATAAATTTTCAAATGCACTTACTTCTTCTTTTTCTTGTTGCCTTTGCATCCGCACGAATCGCACACTTTTTCCACCTCTCTGAATTTTTCTAATCTTATATGTGCCTGAATATATATAAAAATGAAACGACTAGCTACCATGCAGGTTTTTCAGCGCATTGCCAAGGTTGTCCATAGCTTTCTTCAAGCTCTCAATGGAAGAAGCATAGGAAATTCTCACGTGCCTGTCCGAGCCGAACTCATCTCCAGGCACGACGGCTACGCCGGCTTTTTCCAAAAGAAACTCGGAAAAGCGCGATGAAGTCATGCCTCGCGGCACTTCCAAGAAAACGTAAAAAGCGCCCTCCGGCTTTATGCAACTCATCCCGATTTCTTGCAAACGCTTCACGACGAAATTCCGGCGTTGCTCAAACTCTGCGCACATGACTTCCACGGACGTCTGGTCCCCGGTCAAAGCTTCTATCGCCGCTTTCTGGGCGATGGAATTCGCGCTGCCTGTGGTGTGGCTCTGGACGGCTGATGCCACTTTCATGACGTTTGCGGGGCCCGCGGCGTATCCTATGCGCCATCCCGTCATGGCGTACGCCTTTGAGACGCCGTTGACGACTATAGTATTTTCTTTGGCGTATTCGGCTATGCTGTGGTGCTTCTTTCCGTAAATGAGCTTCTCGTAAATTTCGTCCGAAATGATAAAAGTGCCGGCGTCTCGCGCAAGGTCTGCCGTTGATTTGAGCGCATTCTCGCCGTAAACGGCGCCGGTAGGATTGTTGGGGGAGTTCACTATTATGGCTTTTGTCTTGGCTGATATTTTTTTCTCAATGCACCTACTGTCTAAACACAGCGTTTCGGCGAATACAGGAGTCCCGCCTACGAGTGAGACTTGCTCGGCATAGCTTACCCAATATGGAGAGGGGATGATGACTTCATCGCCATCGTTCACGATAGATTGAAGCACGTTGAATATGGAATGCTTGGCGCCGCAGGAAACTACTATTTCATCCGGTGTGTATTCCAGCGAGTTGTCCTTCAGCAGTTTGCCGCTTATGGCTTCCCGCAATTCGCGCATGCCCTCGGCCGGCGTGTATCTGGTAAAACCTTTTGCCATGGCAGTGGCAGCGGCGCGCTTTATATTTTCAGGTGTGTCAAAATCCGGCTCGCCTATCGTGAGATTTATGATTTCTTTCCCGGCCTGCGACAACTCACGGGCTCTTGCGTTCAAAGCCATTGTGGCGGAAGGCCTGACCTTTGCGGCTTTTTCGGAGGTTGTATGCACTATTTACCATTGATACGAACCGATTAAAAATCCACTGTTAAACACAGTGGATTTGCACGTTGAAACTCCAATAGCCGTATAAATGTAGTAGGATTTCAACGTTTAAACGCTTTCTGAGGATTATTACAGGATATTATGTCGGGCTCGATTTACAGAAAGGTTCCAAAAACAATGAGCACCCAGCATCCTGACAATGTGCGCACGCCTTTCTTTTGTAGCAGCACGATTATCAGTGGCGACGACGAGGTGAAAGAAGCGTTTTACGCGTATTCCCATCTCGGTTGCGAGGAGCAGTTGTGGGATTGCGAAGGCAAGGAAGTTGACACGCATGTTGTCAAGAAACTGCTGGCAAACTACGAGCAGTATTTTACCGGGCACGTGCTTGGCAAAGAAACATTTCTCACGATGAGGGTGCCGAATCCGGAAGTGGAAAAGAACGAGGCAAAAATACTTCTTGAAACGCTGGAAAGCATACCGAGAAATTCCGACATAGTGCGGGCGGTGTACGGGAACTACCCGTGCCCCATATTTGAGGTAGTCCTTCCTATGACTACCTCTGCTGTGTCACTGTCAAGAATACGCGAATATTATAGGAAATTCGTCAGCGGCAAGGGAAAATCCGTTCTTATAGTAGGCGATGAAAGCATGGAGAGTTGGATGGGCGCGTTTTTGCCGGAAGAGATAAACGTCATACCATTGTTTGAGACGAAAGAAGACATACTCAACGCCCATAAAACCGTGAAAGAATACGCGACGAAAGAGCGGTTGGACGAAATGCGCGTATGGCTGGCACGGTCGGACCCGGCACTCAATTACGGCTCCCTTGCTGCAGTGCTTCTCAACAAAATCGCGTTGCAAAGGATTGCAGCGCTTGAGGTGAAGACGTTTCCAATACTTGGCTGCGGCTCCGCCCCGTTCAGAGGAAATCTCACGCCGTCCAATCTTGGTTGCCTTCAGGGGTATCCGTCTGTGCACACGTTCACAATCCAGTCCGCGTTCAAATACGACCACGATGAGCGGGACGTATTGAGGGCGGTAGAAAAGATAAATTCCAGTCACACGTCGCGCCCCGTGCCAGTTGAGGAGGAAGAGATGCTGCGCATATTGGAGAAAACGTCCGAAGCTTATATGCGGCAAGTATCTGCAATCGCGCCGATGATAAGCGATTTAGCCATGCACGTCCCTGCGCGAAGGAAGCGAAAGCTGCACATCGGGCTTTTCGGATACTCGCGAAATTCCACGGGCGTGTCACTGCCCAGAGCTATAGCGTTCTGTTCTTCACTATACTCGCTGGGATTGCCGCCGGAAATTCTCGGGCTCAGCGCGCTTTCACGAAGCGACGTGGATTCTATTATCAATAATTACGGAAATTTTGAGAAAGACATGAAGGACGCACTACGATACTTAAACAAAGACAATCTAAGACTGATGCCGCATGCGCTACAGGAAGAGGTAGAAAAGGCCCTCGGACTATTTGATTTCGACGTTGACGAAGAGCATAAACTAGTGACCGACGTCATAGCGCAGGATTATGCGAAAAAGTCGCCTTCCCTGCAGGAAAGCATAACCCGCGCCGGAGCGATACGCGGATTTTTAGGGTAACTGCTGGTCGTTCTTTCAGTCAGTTTTATTTACTTTTAGGTATCGTGTATAATTATGCCAAAACGCCAGAAAGAAAAATACGTCACCGTCTGCCCGAAGTGCGGCAGCAAGGATGTATCTTTTGAAAGGAATCCCGCTTACGCGGCATCCGGTTTGCTCAACAATTTCAAAGAGTGCGATAACTGCGGGCATCACGGAATGCTTTTTCCGGAAGTCCTGCGAAGCAATGCCGGCAAAAATACAGTCAATATAAAAGGCAGGCAGATGGTTCAGTTGTCTTTTGGGCGAGGCTATTACAGATATCTCATTTATTTTGGAATTCCATTAGCACTTATTATTTTCTTGTTGATAGTCCTTATCGGAATCTAAGAATGATACCGCAGGAACGCGCCTATGCCGCCAAGAGCGTCAAACTGGGCGCCTTCCTTTGTCTCGGCGGAAACCATTTCTAGTTTTGAGCCGTAATTCTTTGTCTCCTCCTCGAAATATTCAAGCATCTCTTTCTCGCCTAGAATCTTCATTGGGAACTTACACGTTGGGCATATCTGGCGGTTCTTGTCCTCGTCACGCACGGCTTTGGTGATTGTGCCGCACCGGCACTCGTATTCCATATATCGTAGAGACACAAGCTCGCTAAGTATCACAGTATCTACGGTTCCAGCCTTCAACAGCCGGTCAACTTCCGCGAAGCCGTAAGCCACGAGACCGTCGGGCTTCTGCAAGCCTTCCAGAAATTTTGCGAGCAGGTTGCGCTCTTTTACGACAGCCGCTTCCTTTATCAGTTCCTGTCCCCGCTCTATTATTTCGTGCAGCCCATTCACGCCCGTGTAAGACGTGTCCACGGTCCCGAGAACTTTTTTCTTTATGTCGGCATGTACATAGTCTTCGCGCATAAATATTTCCTTTATCGGGCCCGGTCCGCCTATGAGTACGCCTTTCAGCTCTTTGTGCTCGCCAAAGGCTTCGTTCACGGCATCGCCTATTTCCTTGAGCCAGTCGTTGAGCATCCCTTCGCGGACGCGCGAGAAACGCGCCGAGCTTTGCCCGCCGGCGCGCGTTTTGCCCGGCACTATTGATTCAAAGTGGCCAAGCACGTCAAGATGCTTGCCTTTCAGTATAGCCAGGTCAGCGTCGCTTTTATCAAGCGTCACCAGGCCGTAGACTTCCTTTTCTTCCACCATCGCAGCCAACGGGTCAAGAACGAACGTTTGGTCGCACCAGTAGAGCTTCGTTCTTATAGGTTCGGGCGGCTCTATCGCCCACAGTTCCATGTCCGCCACGCCTTCTTTCTCTGATATATTGCCGCAGAACAAAGCCAGTCCGTTGTCCGGCGTTTTTTTGTATAATTGCATGTGGCGCATTATTTTTTCCAGCGCCGACGTCACGTTCTTTCGCACGGACTTTGATTTTATGTTATCCGCCGTGCCCTGCTCATCGCGGAGCTGCGCCGCCACCTCGCTCATGCTGTAGCCGACCGGAATGTAGACAGTTACGAGCTCAGTGTAGCGACCGCGGATAGAGCCAAGCATTTTCAGCAGTTTCTTTAATCGATAACCCGAGCTTTGCGTTCCTTCTTTCATAATATCCCCTCGCTTCATTGCGAACTGACGCACCACTGTGCGCCAATCTGCACTGAGGCGATGCCATATTATCCTTTATACTTCACTTCTCGCGAGTCGTATCCCGTATTATAATTATTCCTCTATAATAACGTCTTCTGCCTGTTCCTCGTTTAAAGCAACTTTCGCGTTCATGGTGGAGCCGATAACGTCAAACACGCCTTTCAGGGATGCGTCATTCACTCTCACGCCTTTCAGGAAAGCATTCATCGCCATCTTGTGCTCGCTCTTGTACTTTCGCACATGCGCTATGATTTCCACGGCTTTGTCCATGGATTTTTCTTCACTGGCGTATGAATAGTTTTCATCGGGCCATGCAGACGTGTGGATGCTCACGGCATTGCCCAATACATTCCTGTATATTTCTTCGGTGATATGGGGCATTATCGGAGCGTAAAGTTTAAGCACCGCATAAATGCATTTCCTCAAGGTGAACTTTGCTGATGCCCTTTCGTTTTCGGAGTATGCGCCTTTGTCGTAAAGGCGGCTTTTGACCATCTCTATGTAATTATCCGTGAATATACGCCAGAAGAACGTATCCGTTTCGCTTTTGGCGCGGGCATAGTCGTACGATTCGAACGCGTCAGTAACACGTGCTACAGTTTTTGCCAGTTTCGTGAGAACCCACTTGTCGGCTATGTGCATTTCCTTCGGCTCTTGTTCGTCCTCTTTGGCCATAAACAAGACAAAACTGGCGGCGTTCCATAATTTGGTTAATGTCTTTGTTCCCGTTACCAATTCTTTTTCCTGGAATGCCAAGTCCTCTCCCAAATTCGATGTCGCCCCCCAGAAACGCAGGGCATCAGCTGAATATTTGGCTATCATTTCCTGCGGCGCTATAATGTTGCCCTTGCTCTTGGACATCTTGTTGCCGCGCGGGTCCAGCGCCCAGCCGGAAATCATGACGTTCTTCCACGGCACGTCTTTCTTGTGATAAAGAGATTTGACCACGGTGTTGAAAAGCCAGAACGATATTATATCGTGCGCCTGCGGGCGCAGCGTCATAGGTAGCATCTTATCGCCGTTTTTGCCCAGCAGCTCCGTCGCTATCTGTGGCGTTAATGACGAAGTCGCCCACGTATCCATGACATCTTTCTCCCCCTCAAATTCAGTCGAGCCACACTTGCACTTGGCAGGCGCGTCCTTCAGAGGATCCACGGGAAGTTTCGACTTGTCCGCGAGAACAGGTTCTCTGCAATTTTTACAATACCAAACTGGAAACGGAATGCCAAAGTATCGCTGGCGCGAAATGCACCAGTCCCACTTAATGCCCTCCGCCCAGTTATCATAGCGGCTTTTCATGTGCGGCGGGTACCAAGCAAGCCTGGAGCCAGCGGCAAGCATATCACTTTTCGACGGGTACTTTATGAACCACTGATAGGTGGAAAGAATCTCCACGTCCGTGTCGCATCGCTCGTGCGTGTTAACTATATGCTTTACCGGCTCGATTTTGACGATAAACGGCTTCAAGTCCTCCAGTATTTTTTCCCGCGCTTCTTTCGTTCTCATACCTTTGTATATGCCCGCCTGCTCGTTCAGCGTGCCGTCCGTGTTCAGGATTTCTATTATTTCCGTTTTAAACTTTCTCGCCCATTCAGCGTCCTTCATGTCGCCGTACGTGCAGTGGTAAACGGCGCCTGTTCCAAACGTCATGTCTACTTCGTTGTTGGCGATTATCGGCACTTCCATCCCGGTTATCGGAAGCTTTGCTTTCTTCCCTATCAGCTTTGCATAACGCGTATCACCAGGATGGACGTAGATTGCAACGCATGCAGGCAGCATTTCTGGCCGCGTCGTGGCTATAACGATATTTTCCGTTCCCACGGAAAAACGCAGGTGAACAAGCTTTGATTCCCGTTCCGCGTCCTTTAGCTCAACTTGGGCGATAGCTGTTTGGCACTCCGGACACCACATGAACGGCGCTTTCGTTCGGTATTCCAGACCTTGCTCATAAAGTTCGATGAATGAGCGCTGTGAAATCCGGCGGCAGTGCTTGTCTATTGTGGAATAGAAGAGCGACCAGTCAGCTGACAAACCGATGCGTTTCCAGTCGGCGACGAATTTGGGGCGTATCTTTTCTAACGTAGACAAACAAAGCTCTATGAACTTCCATCGCTCCATTCTACGGGACTTAACGTTGTTTGTTTTTTCCACGAGTTTCTCGGTTGCCAATCCGTTGTCGTCCGTGCCGAACGGCATGAATACGTTGAAGCCGAGCATACGCTTATAGCGGGCTATGAAGTCCATTTGTGAATAAGAGAAAGCGTGCCCTATGTGCATGGCTCCGGAAACGGTCGGCGGCGGCGTATCTATACTGAAAAATGGCTTTGCGCCGCTTCTGTCAAAATGATAAACACCTTCTTCCTCCCATACCTTTTGCCAGCGAGGCTCGGCTTCCGTGGCATTGTAACGTTCCATGAGTAAAAATAGAGGCTATTCTATTTAAATCGTAGACCGCGTTATTTTGTAATATGCCAGTAATTGCAATATCTGGTCAGTCCGGTTGCGGCTCTACTACTGCCGCGCGGTTTCTTGCCAAGACGTTGAAGTTACGCTTCTTTTCGGCAGGCGAATATTACAAGAAGTTCGGTGAAGGCAAGAGCACTGAACGCGCTGTCGGCTTCTGGAAGACTGAAAAAGGCTCGTCATCGCGCTTTCACAACGCGCTGGACGAGATGGTCGTGGAAGAGGCGAAGAAGGGCAATGTCGTATGCGACGCCAAGCTGGGCGTGCATTTTCTGGCGAAGATAGCCGATTTTAAAGTCTGGCTTAAAGCCTCTGACGCGGTTAGGGCGGAACGTTACGCCAAACGTGATTCCATAACCAACGAAGAAGCGAAAAAACTGATAAAAGAAAAGGACAGGCTGGAGCGCGAGAACTTCACGCGCATTTACGGTTTTGACTCGTTTTCGCAGGAGAAAGAGGCGGACCTTGTCATAGACGTTTCAAAGAAGAAGCCGGAAGAAGTTGTGAACGAGATAATTAAGGTGCTCAAGTTCTAATCACAATATTCCTTTCATTGCCTTCTTCATCTTCGCGTAAGTGGCAGATAGCGATTCCGGCAGGATTTTTGTATTAGCGAGCGTCTGCATGAAGCTCACGTCTCCGTGCCAGCGCGGCACGACGTGCATGTGGACGTGCTTCTCTATGCCGGCGCCGGAAACCTTGCCTTGATTGAAACCGGCGTTGAAGCCCTCGGCGTTCACGGCTTTTTTTAGCACGTTAGTGAACGATGCAGACAAGTCCATGATTTCGCGGCGTTCGTTCTCGTTCAGCGCCGTGATTTTATCAAGGTGGCGGTAAGGCACCACCATGACGTGCCCGGACGTGTACGGGTAGGCGTTCAATATGACAAAGCAGGACGCGCCGCGATAGAGAATATAGTTTTTTGCGTCTTTTTTCTCCTTAGATTTGGCGCAGAATATGCATCCCTTCAACTTCTTCGCGTTCAGGAAGTTTATCCGCCAGGGCGCCCAGATTTTGTCCATAAATATGTTTACTGTCTTGGGTGGTATAAAAGAGTTTTGAACGGTCCGCCGGAAGATAATAATGCGGGATACGACGTGCGAAGCTCAGTAAAGTATAATATGGACTGGTCGGGATTTGAACCCGAAGCCTCTTGCATGCCATGCAAGCGATCTTCCGTTGATCTACCAGCCCTTTGCCCATGCGCTTTCTATACATATACCATAAACATAATAACCTTGCGGGAAGAAATAAGTCAATGGGCTCGTAGCTTAGTCTGGTTGGAGCACTCGACTGATAGGCTTGACAAAAGCATCGGAAAGAAAGACAGTCTTTCCCGCAAATCGAGCGGCCGGCAGTTCAAATCTGCCCGGGCCCATCCATTAGGGTTCAAAATATTTACAACCCGCATACTGAAAACCAACACGGTAAACTCGGCGCACGATGCCATATGACAGCTTCGCTTTTCGCAGTGCATCCTTCACTAACAGGTAGTTTACTGTAATGCCGGAAAAGAATATAAGCCGAAGAACCGCGCGGAGCTTTGTTTAATAACTCATAAATCAGCTTGACATTTAAACACTCGCCTCACTTTTTAAACAGTCTTGACTTATCCCAAGCTCGTAAATCTCGTGAATAATGACTGTTATGTTGTGGCACAGGACTTTAAGCAAGACTTCATTAACCTGTGCAGTCCATTCATTGCTTCTCACATAGTTGCCAAACTTGGACTTAATCATGTGAAAAACTGTCTCCGAATTTGAACGCTTGTGGTAATACTGCAGGAAGTCGTCTCGGTTATACATGAAGTAGTGATACATTTTCTTCTAGAGTTTAGAGCCTCTTGGCTTCCCGCTTGTATTGGATTTGAACGGAATATAAGCAGTTCCACCAAGACCATTTACAAGCTCTATATTTTTCCTGCTTGAATACGCCTTGTCCGCTGAAACTTCCTTTACTTCAAAAGTTCTGGCAGTCTTGTCTATCAGTTCTGGAAATTCCTTGCTGTCATGCGAAAAGGCTTCGGTTATCTTTATGCCTGTTATGATGTGCGTTTTTACGCCATTAACCATGTGCAGTTTAACCCAAATCCTGCTCTCGATTTCCTTTCCGTATTTGAACGAAAACCACCTGTCAAAGCGTGAAGTTCCGAAGCCCGAAGAATCTATGGCAAAGTCAGTCTCTATTGCCTTTAGTGGTCTTGCTGACTTCTCTATTAGGTCAATCAGAATAGGTGTTAATTCTGGATTCCTCATGTAGTTACTGACTGTTGAGTATGAGCATACCTTGTCGCATAGACCACTTTCTTTGGCTTCTTTCATGTCCGTTATAAACCGCCTCAAAGAGAAGGTCGTATAGACTTTCAAAGCAGAAGCAAATACCATATCTGCCAGAGGCAGAGTAGGTCTTCCGAAGGTATGAAACGGGTTCTCTATCTCTCCGCAAAGGTCGTATAGAAGGCTCTGGAATAGCTCTTTTTCGTTTGTCTGTGCCTGATTATAAGCTGTCCAATCCTGCGAATATGTCTTTTTGACTGTCTGAGTTATCTCTACTGTTCCGTCTGGGTATAGCTTTTTGTTAAGCGTTATCTCAACTGCCCAGACGTGCTTACATTTCACACCCAAGATTCCACGTTTCTCGAAGTCTTGGCATTCGCATACAGGCTTAGATTTTTGTAGCTTACGACATAACAACCGCTACCGCTTTGGGAAGGCACGATATAACCGCCTCTTTCCCTGTGCATTATTCTGCATGTCTTGGCTATCTCCATGCCTCTAATCTTTCTTATCTCATTTGCCTTTTCTATCTCTTGGGTTTGCATTTTTATCGCCTCTTGATTTAATTTTCCTGTCTATAAATATATACCTATAAGTATATATACCTATCGGTATAGTAAGAGGAGGCAAGATGCTTATATACTTTCAGAGGCTTATTATAAAGGATGATTATGAGAAATGATGATAGTTATTTAAGTAAAAAGCAAGAAAGATTACGTATGGTCAAATGCCCGAAATGTAGCAATGTATTTTCCGATATTCTGAAATGCACTCGTTGCGGTCATACGTGGAGACCGAGAGGAGAGGAGCTTCCCACAGTCTGTCCTAATCCTAAATGCAAGAGTCCTTACTGGAACAAACCAAGAAAGCGAAAAAAGAAATCGAACAATAAGTGATTTATGTGAGTTCAAACAATACGCTGCTGCCTAAAGTCAAGCCTTACTACTCGACACGCTTAGGCAAAGCGTTCTTAGGCGATACGCTGAATTTGATAAAGAAAATTCCAGACAATTCTGTAAACCTGATTATTACGTCTCCGCCTTACGGTCTGCGAAAGAAGAAAGAATACGGCAATGCCGACCCAGAAGTATATGTGAAATGGTTCATGCCATTTGCAGAGCAATTCTTGCGAGTGCTCAAGCCTAACGGCAGCTTTGTTTTGAATATTGGCGGCGGCTGGGAAAAAGGGAAGCCTACTCGCTCGCTCTATCAATTTGAATTGCTTTTAGAACTCTGTAAGCACGGTTTTAATCTTGCCGAAGAGTTCATCTGGTATAAGCCATCTGCGCTACCCACGCCTGCGGAATGGGTCACAATAAGACGGGTTCGTGTAAAGGACGCAATTGAATATGTATGGTGGCTCTCGAAGACTCCTCATCCGAAAGCTGACAACCGAAAAGTGTTGAGACCTTACAGCGATTCCATGAAGGCATTATTAGCTAATGGCTATAAGGCAAAACTTCGCCCCTCTGGACATAAGATAAGCGAGAAATTTAGAGTGGATAATAAGGGTTCGATTCCTCCTAATTTCTTGGAAATTTCAAACACAGAATCGAATAGTCATTATTTGAGGATGTGTCAACAACATGGTCTCAAGCCTCACCCAGCAAGATTTCCAGCGAAGCTTCCAGAGTTCTTTATTAGTTTTCTTACCGATAAAAACGATGTCGTGCTTGACCCATTTGCTGGCAGCAATGTAACGGGCGAAGCTGCCGAACATCTTAATAGAAAATGGATTGCGTTTGAGTTGAAAGAAGAATACCTGAAAGGTTCTAAATTCCGTTTCAATTTATCTCAAAAAACTCTTTTCTCTAACCAGTAGAATCAATCCCGTCCCACAGAGATTTTTTAGTGCGTAAATCATGAATATTTTCAGCTTTGGTTTTAAGAATATGACTTATGTCGGTTGGATTTTTCTTGATTGCTTCTATGTCATCCTTATCTAACAGAAAAATATTGACAGAAGAAGCTGACATTATTTCCCGTGCAAATTTTTCTGCATCATCCGTAAATGTTCCAGTAGAGACAATCAATATATGTGTTGCGTGAGTGAGTAGCAGCAAACCAACTTCTTTTGCAACATCTTCGAGCCTAACAGAGCTTGTCGGAGTATTCTTACATTGCACTTGCCAAGTAGTCGGCAATCCTCCAAACAACCCAGAAAGCAAAGCATCTACTTCGCTATAGCCAGTGTCCTTTGCTCGATGTCTCCATCCACGAAAACTTAATCCAAGAAGTCGCATCATATAAATGGTAAAGGCTTCAAGAGCCTTGCCCTTTACAAATTTGTCTCTTGAATTAAGGGCTGCAAAAATATCATTTGGTCGTGTGCGATAGTAAGCTATAAGAGAACCACCGAGATTCTTGATGGTTGAATTCAAGAATAATTTTAGAACATCTGATTTGAATTTATCAGTGAGTTTTAGTGTGGATGTTTTACCGCTCTTTGTGCCACGAGTCTCATATTCAATTAGTCCTGCCTGTTGTAGAGGCTCAAGCACTTCCTTTGGCAAGGATGCACGACCAAAACGGATTCCAAAATTCGTCTCAGCCATATCACGAACATCCGCAGCAGAAATCCACTCTTTCGGTTCTAAACTACATAGAACCTTTATGAAAGAAATTTGATTTTCTCCGAAGCCGACAAGAGATGCAATTAACTCATCACTGATTCCAAGGAGTTTTTCTTTAACTGACTTTTTTGGAGTCCACATATCCTTGCCTTTGCTTTGTGGAAACAGGTCTGCCTGTGCAAGCCACATACGCATAGTATTGATTGCAGTATTATGAACAGATACACGAAATCCTTGGTCAGTTAGATATTGGCATAGCGTATCTCCTGTTATAACAAGTCCATCCTGAGCCATTTGTTGTGCAGCATCTACGACACGAAGACCATTAAGATTAAGCAAAATATGCCGTGCAAAAATATCATATATTTCTGGTTCTTTAAGTGTTGCTAATTTCTTTGCTAAATCAGTAGACTGATAGGTGTTCTCTGTCAAAAGACCATATTGAACTCCTGCTTCAAGTGGCAGACCTTTCATACGCTGTGTAGGAGGAGAAGCATAAGGTTTTATCCTAACTGGTTTTTCAACCACTGCTTTACGTAGTTCTTCAGAATTACCACTATACTGAACCACCAGTTTTACGAAAGCTGGGAGGTTGATTAAATCAGGGCTGAACTGCGTTCCGACAGGGATTTGACTCTCTTTTGATGCCAAAGGCATTCATAATTATTGGTAAAAATCGTTTTAATGCTTTCAGAAGCCGACTTTTTAAACACTTTCCCGACTTATTAAACAGAGGTCACTTATTAAACAAAGCTACCGCGCGGATTGCGCTTAAATATCTTTCTCTGCTATAAAGAAGTGCTCTCATGTACCCGGACGCAAGCCGCAGTCTTGTTCTACGTGGTGTAGTAAGGTGCTGGACGCACGAAGTGCGTCATACAGATAGGGCTTATAAAGGCAAGGTATAATAAAAGGAA
>Ga0209542_10011713_pt1 | contig 15501 bp, 16 predicted proteins | sample RifCSPhighO2_01_FD_184028 | JGI IMG/M metagenome (GOLD analysis project Ga0209542, IMG submission 184028) | Soil microbial communities from Rifle, Colorado - Rifle CSP2_plank highO2_0.1 (SPAdes) (version 2) | ecosystem: Environmental > Terrestrial > Deep subsurface > Rock core/Sediment ... | reverse complement strand
CTTGTCGCGCGCGTCAAAGTTCTTTCTTCCATCCGCCTTGACGAGCAGCGCAAGCCGCAGGACGGCCGCTTTTCCGCGTCTATAGACGACAGGGAGATTGACTTTCGCGTCTCCACATTTCCATCGTATTACGGCGAAAAAGTGGTTATCCGAATACTTGACCGCGAGCGCGGCTTCATTCCTTTGGACAAAATAGGCCTCACGGAACGCAACATAGAAATAGTCCGGAAAGCGGTGCACCAGCCGCACGGGCTTATTCTTCTCGCAGGCCCCACGGGCACAGGGAAATCCACGACGCTTTTTTCAATGCTTTCCGAGGTTGACCGCGAGCACAAGAACGTACTTTCTTTGGAAGATCCGATAGAGTATTTCGTTGAGGGCGTCACGCAGTCGCAAGTGCGTCCGGAAATCGGATACTCTTTCGCTACGGGGCTCCGCACAACCCTGCGGCAGGACCCCGATGTAATCATGGTGGGCGAAATCCGCGATTCGGAAACCGCGAAGCTCGCCTTTCAGGCGGCCCTTACGGGACACCTGGTTCTTTCCACCATTCACACGAATGATGCAATCGGAACAATCCCGCGCCTAATAGACATGGGCGTGGAGCCGTATCTCATACCCCCCGTGCTTATCCTTTCCATGGCGCAGCGGCTGGTCCGTACCCTGTGCTCCGAAGGCGCCAAAGAGATTCCGATAACCGCGAGCGACCGTAAAAGCATTGAAGAGCAGATGTCTACGCTTCCCAAGAAATACCATTTTGACATTCCAAAAGTCGCATATGAAGCAATGAGGACTCCGACCTGCCCCACGGGCCTTCGCGGGAGAATGGCCGCGTTTGAAGTCTTGGAGATGTCCTCAAATATTGAGAACATAATCCTTGATAATCCGGTTGAGTCGCGCCTGTGGACTGCCGCGCGCGCGGAGGGGATGCTCACTATGCGGGAGGACGCCATGTTGAAGGCGTTTGACAAGAAGATTCCGTTTTCCGAAATTAACACATTGAGCTCTCTGCTTCTTGCAGGGGACGAGGATGAGGCCGAGAGTGTCAAAAGCGTGCCGGTGAAAGAAGAAATATGACCCGCACACTAAGTTTGCCGTTGCCTTTTATGAATCAAACCACCCTGAAAAACCTTATCACAATTATCAGAAAGCCTGATTGCGCTAGGATTGCTTCGGCGCAAAATCACGGCAAAATTAGTGTGCGGGTATGACCGAAACACAAAAAGGGAACGTGCTTTTAGTGGACGACGACAAGTTCTTGGTGGATATGTACAGCATGAAATTCACCAAGGCCGGCTACGCGGTAGAGGCCTGCCTTGGCGCGAACGACGCGCTTCAGGTCCTGAAGAACGGCTTTCAGGCGGACGCGATTGTTCTTGACATAATCATGCCGGAGCACGACGGCTTTGACTTTCTTGAGGCGCTTAAAAAAGACAAGCTTGGCGCGCGCGCGGCGCTTGTAGCTCTTACTAATGAGAGCGACGATGCGCAAAAATCCCGAGCATCGGGGCTTGGCGCAGACCGAGTCATCGTAAAAGCCACGATGATTCCCTCGGAGGTTGTAAGCGCGGTTGAGGAAGAAATCAAGAGGAAAAAGGAGCGCTAGCGGCTATTTTCTATTGACCCGCCCAAACTTTTGAACATGTCCACTTGTAAAACACGCCGAATCATCTTGCATGGTGGTACAATTAACCCAGCACTCGCATACAAATCAAACGTTTAGGCGGGTGTAAGATTTTCTAACCTCACTGCATTCGGTAACAAAATCTAACATGGACCACGCTTCGCAATTAAAAAAATATATCAACGTGCTCGTGCACGAAGGGGCATCGGACCTGCACTTTTCCGTTGGCGCGCATCCTACCGTGCGCGTTTCCGGCTCTCTTGCGCCAATGCTAAAAGAGCCAGTTCTTACGGGGGAAGATACCGCGGGGTATCTGAAGGCGCTTGTCACCCCCGAACACGAGAGAGATTTTCTTGCATCGCAGGAAATTGATTTTGCGTACGAGACGCCGGACGGCTTTCGATTTCGGGGCAATGCATTCTACCAGCGCGCCCATATCGGGATTGCGCTGCGCCTTATCCCCAAAAAGATTCTTTCCATTGCAGAATTGAATCTGCCGGAGGTTCTCGCGACATTCGCGCGCAAATCGCAGGGATTTTTCCTCGTTGTCGGTCCTGTCGGGCAGGGGAAATCCACGACGCTCGCTTCCATGATTGAGCTCATCAACACCGAGCGGATGGAGCACATCCTCACGATTGAAGACCCGATAGAATACATATACGAGCCGAAGCAGTCTCTGATAGAACAGCGCGAGGTTCGTATCGACACAAAAGACTTCCAGACAGCGCTCCAATCCGCATTCCGGCAGGATATTGACGTGCTTCTTGTCGGCGAAATGCGCGGCCCTGAAACCATGGCGGCGGCGGTTACCGCCGCGGAAACGGGGCATCTTGTTTTCTCCACGCTCCACACCAACAACGCTGCGCAGACCATAGACCGCATAATTGACACTTTTCCCGCCGGACAGCAGGACCAGATACGCCTTCAGCTCGCGGCAAGCATGGCCGGGATTTTCTCCCAACGCCTCATTCCGCGCATCTCGGGAGGGCTTATTCCCGCGTTTGAGCTGCTCATCAACAACAAAGCAGTGTCCAACTTAATCCGCGAGAAGCGCACGCATGAGCTCAATACCGTAATTGAAACCGGCTCCGAGGCGGGAATGATAGACATGAACCGCTCGCTTGCCGAATTGGTCGCTCGCGGAGAAATAAGCATGGAGAGCGCGTATCAGTATTCGCTGAATCCGAATATGTTGGAGAAACTTCTATGAAGTCCAAATTTGCAAATGATACGAATGCTACAAATGGCTACAAATATAAGCATCCACCATTCGTAGTTATTCGTAGATTGGGATACATTTGTAGATTGGAACACCATGTCTGTATTTAGCTACACTGCGTTGGATGCCGGAGGAAACGAGCAGAAAGGCACGATTGATGCCGTCAATATTGATGTCGCAATCGTCGCGCTCCAGAGAAGGGGGCTCATCATTTCAAACATAGAAAGCGAGGACAAGCCGGCACTCTCCCTTAGAAGCAGGATTCCTTTTTTTGACCGCGTCACCAACAGCGATTTAGTCATACTATCAAGGCAAATCACGACGCTCTTTGAGGCGCAGGTCTCGGCGCTTCGGGCTTTCCGGCTTCTCGCGGCGGAGGCGCGCACGCACACCCTTGCGGAGAAATTAAGCGCTGTTGCGGATGAAATACAGAGCGGGAGCCCCATTTCCACCGCGCTTTCTAGGCAGGGGGGCGTTTTCTCGCCGTTCTACATAAACATGGTGCGCGCAGGGGAGGAAACGGGCAAACTTGACGAGACGTTCGCCTTTTTGGCGGATTATTTGGACCGCAATTACGAGATAACCCAAAAAGCCCGAAACGCCCTTATATATCCCGCATTCGTAATGACCACATTCGTCGTCGTCATGGTTCTCATGATGACTCTGGTCGTTCCGCACCTTGCCAGCATGCTTAATGAGGTCGGACAAGACATTCCCGCGTATACGAAAATCGTAATAGGCATAAGCACCTTCTTTGCCGATTACATCCTGCTGATACTGATTATTTTTCTGATTGGCGCGGTATTTTTAGTGCGCTACTCGCGCACGCCTGTCGGCAAGGTTGTACTTTCCCATGTCCGGCTCAAAATCCCGTATCTGGGCGCCGTATATCAGAAACTTTTTCTTTCCCGCATTGCGGACAACCTATCCACGATGCTCAAAAGCGGAATACAAATATTGCGCGGAATTGAGATAACCGGAACCGTTGTAGGAGACCCTGTTTATGAGGAGATACTCGCTTCCGCCGCGAGGGAAGTGAAAGGCGGACTGCCGGTTTCAGAGGCGCTCCGCCGCCACCCGGAAATGCCCGGCATTGTGATTGCCATGATCAAAATCGGAGAAGAAACGGGCAACATGGGGAATATTTTGGATACAATGGCCAAGTTCTATCGCCGCGAGGTTAACAATGCCATTGATACCTTAGTCGGGCTTATAGAGCCGTTTATGATTGTATTTCTTGCAGTAGGGGTCGCGGTTCTTCTGGCCGCAATTCTAATACCTATTTATAATATTGCGTCGGGATTCTGATAGAAAACAAAAGAGCCCCCAAGGGGACTGCTGTTTGTAGCCAATCGCTTCGCTCTTGGACGAACAGGGAGGATAGCGACTATTGTTTTCATCACCCGCCTAAATTTTACTATTCGTAATTGAATACTGAAATCGAGATTTTGTTGAGACCGTCTCAAAATACGCTCAATATTGAGCGTTTATCTTGGAATAGTAAAATTTGGGCGGGTAAGTTCTTTCTAAGCTCGTTGCACTCGCTAAGAAATCACTTATCCCCACCCGTTGTTTCTCTGCTTGCGCACGGTGTATAATGTCTGCATTAGCCTTGAAGCGGTAAATAATTAATAAACTATGAGAAAAATGAGTGAAAAGAGAGGTTTTACACTGATAGAACTGCTTGTTGTCATCGCGATTATCGGCATCCTTTCGTCGGTAGTTTTGGCGAGCCTAAACACAGCCCGTGCCAAGGGGCGCGATGCCAGGCGCCTTTCCGACCTGAAAGGCATAGAAAATACAATCCTTGCAAACGACAAGGGTACGGTTGCTTTTGCGGGTTGCGTGGGGGCGGATGCAAAAGCGAACACATGCACTGATCCGGCACTTTCAAACTACAGCGACCCTTCCGCGCCTTCTGCGGCATGCACGAGCGCATCGGTCGCAGTATGCGAGTACTCGGTTTCCCAGGCGGATGGGGACGCCGCTGCGACATATGCGGACTGGGAAGCATGCGCGTATCTTGAGAATGCCTCCGGCAGTCTCTCCGCCGGACTCATTAGCATAAGCAGCACGAATTACTCAATTCATGCCGGGTGCAATTAATAGCCTAGACATACTCTCTTTTCTTTTATGAAAACACGCACTTCACGAGGTTTCACTCTAATTGAACTTCTCGTAGTCATCGCCATTATCGGAATACTCTCGTCAGTCGTTCTCGCGTCTCTCAACACGGCGCGCCAGAAAGGCCGCGACGCGCGCCGGATTTCCGACCTGAAACAGCTGCAACTTGCTCTTGAATTGAACTATGACAGTTCGCAAACCTACCCGTTGGCTCTCTCGACGCTCGCAACCAACGGTTATATCAGTACTGTTCCCGTCGACCCGTCTACAAGCGCCGCATACTCGTATGCATCTCTCAATAACGACAACACTGCTTGTGCCGCGACTCCATGCAACAGATATGTTCTCGGGGGTACTCTCGAGGTGAGCGGGAACCCCGTTCTATCTACGGATGTTGATGGCACGGTTGCGACTGTAAGCTGTGTTGACCCTATTTTCTGCGTACAGCCGTAGAAATAATAAAGAATAATGGACACGCAAAATCCCCGCTCGCGGGGATTTTGCGTGCTAGACTCTTTCCATGCTTTCACTCTCGGTACTTTTCTTTTTCTGTTTAGGTCTCATCGTCGGCAGTTTCATCAATGTTCTAGTCTTGCGCTCCGGCGCACGCGCGCTTTCAGGACGAAGCGCGTGCATGTCGTGCGGAGCAAAAATCCGATGGCTTGACCTCATACCTGTTTTCTCGTGGCTACACCTGCGCGGACGGTGCCGCGCGTGCGGAAGCCGTATTTCTATCCAGTATCCTATTGTTGAATTCTGCGTGGGGATTCTTTTCGCGCTCGTAGGCGGGGCGGCGCTTGTCCCTCTTGCGAAAATAATAGGACTACTAATTTCTGCGGTCCTCGTCGCTATTGCCGTCTATGACTTCCGCCACACAATCATTCCCGACGCGTGGGTGTGGAGTTTTAATGCGCTGGCGTTTCTCTCCATTTTCCTTCCTGAAGGCAGTCTGACTGCTTTTAGCAGTCAGACTGCCTTCAATGCCATTGCAGGTCCCATTGTTGCCGCTCCGCTTTTTGCCCTCTGGCTTGTATCCAAGGGCAGGTGGATGGGTCTCGGGGACCCAAAGTTGGCGCTTGGCATTGGCTGGCTCTTGGGGCCTGTCTATGGAATTGCTTCGCTCTTTCTCGCGTTCATTCTTGGGGCCGCCATCGGTTTGCTTCTGGTTTTCTTTTCGTCGGCCTGTTGGGAAGCGACTGCAAGGCAGTTTATCCCTCTCACATTCTGGCGCAAAGGCGGTAATGGAATTACAATGAAGAGCGAAGTGCCATTCGGGCCGTTTCTTGTTGCGTCCTGCTTGCTCGTCTTGTTTGCGCTCATGTATCAAATCCCACTTATGTTTATAGTTTTGTAGTCCGTAGAACGTAGTACGTAGTTAAATACCCAAGATACACAACAATATGAGCAGAATTTCTTTTCTACGAACTACGAACTACGAACTACGAACTAATGCGGGCTTTACCTTGATTGAGCTCGTGGTTGTCATGGGCATCATAGTGGTTGTCTCGGCGGTGACTCTCGCGAACAACACCCGTTTCGGCGGTTCCGTTCTCCTTCAAAATCTTGCGTACGACATAGCGCTTTCAATCCGCCAGGCGCAAGTTTACGGAATATCGGTACGCAGCTACGGCGAAGGCAATTTTGCCGCTTATTACGGGATGCATTTTGATATTAACGATGCGACGCGCTACAAATTGTTTGCCGATGTCTCGGGAACCGGCATCTATGACCCCGGCAAAAATGTCTCTCCTTCGCCGTATGTAATAGGCCGCGGCTATTATATTGACGGACTTTGCGCTCCCGCAGGGGCCGACTTTCTCTCATGCACGCGCGTAGATCAGCTTGACGTTGTCTTCAGGCGGCCCGAGCCCGACGCGCGCATTACGGCGGGAAGCGGCGGGCAAACGTGCATACAAAATCCCACCCAGTGCCGAGAAAACGCGAGAATCATAATAAAGTCCCCGCGCGGAGACACGATGAGCGTTTTGGTGGAAGGGACCGGCCAGATATCAGTGCAGTAGTACGTAGTTTGTAGAACGTAGAACGTAGTTAAATACTCAAGAAAACAAACTTATGAACAAACCTACGAATAAAATTCCTCCTCTACGAACTACGAACTACGAACTACGAACTAATGCTGGCTTCACCCTCGTTGAGATGATTGTCGCGGTGGCGCTGTTCGCTCTCGTTATGCTTGTTTCAGTGGGCGCGCTTTTGTCGCTCACAGCGGCTAACAGGAAGGCGCAGGCGCTTCAATCTGTAATGAACAATTTAAATGTTGCGCTTGACGGCATGGTGCGCTCTATTCGCATGGGGACCGATTACCACTGCGGAGGCGGGGCGTTCACTCTTCCTCAAAACTGTCCCAACGGGGATGCCTTGCTCGCATTTGAGCCGTTCGGCGGCAATCCCAGCGATTCGGCAGACCAGTGGATTTATTCCTACGACCCCGCGACAAAGCGCGTCTACAAATCAGAGAAAGGCACCACTATCTCCCCGTTTCCAGTCACCGCGCCGGAGATAACGATAGACAGTATGAAATTCTACGTCGTCGGCACGACGCGGGGCGACACCACCCAGCCGAAAGTTGTCATCACAATGGAGGGAACTGCGGGCGCCGCAAACGTAAAGACCAGAACGGCTTTCAGCTTGCAAGCCACCGCAGTGCAGAGAGTACTGGATCTATAGGAAGTTCGTAGAACGTAGTACGTAGTACGTAGTAAATAACTTGAACAAAAAATTGGCTTATGAAAAAGACCTCTTCTCAACTACGAACTACGAACTACGAACTACGTACTAATGCGGGCTTCACTCTCATTGAAACCATGGTCGCGATAACCCTGCTTACGGTCGCGATTACCGCTCCGATGACGCTCGCTACGAAGAGCCTATCCACTGCGTACTATGCACGCGACCAAATTGCCGCGTTCCATCTTGCCCAAGAGGCCATTGAATCGGTGCGCCATGTACGCGATGGCAATGTCCTTCATAATTCGCTCGGCCTCACTCCGGCACGCGATCTTCTTTATGGTATACCGCCTGATGCGCTCTCTGGCGGGAACGCGTTTACTGTCGATACGCTGGACGACTCTATGGAGTCCTGCCTCGGCGGACCATGCCCCGTGCTCCAAACCAACGGGGAGCTTTACGGATATACCGACGGCTGGACCGACACGAAATTCACGCGCTCTGTGCGGGCCACGTTTTTGCCGGGTACGACGGATGAAATCCGCGTCGCGGTTACGGTCTCATGGAAAACCGGCTCTTTCGCATCCAGGAACTTCACAATTGCGGAGAACCTTTACCGCTGGATAGAAGATGGCAGCGGAAGCCCGATATAGGAAGTTCGTAGAACGTAGTACGTAGTACGTAGCAAATAACTTAAACAAAAGATTGGCTTATGAAGAAGACCCCTAAACTACGAACTACGAACTACGAACTACGTACTAACCGGGGCTTTACGTTATTACTCGCCGCGCTTGTCGCATCAATCACTCTCGCAATCGGCGTGTCCATATTTGAAATCACGCAGAAGCAGGTAATACTTTCGTCCCTGGGACGCGATTCGCAGTTCGCTTTTTACACGGCCGACACGGGGGCGGAATGCGCTCTGTATTATGACGTTCGGCACGGGTACTTTGGAACCTCTACTCCGCCCGCGGACGCTGTATGCGATAGCCAAACCCTTAGCATGAGCGGGCGCGCTCCATCTCTTCCGTACACAATCAGTTTCCAATTTGAGCCGGGAGGATTATGCGCGCAGGTATCCGTAGAGAAAAGCTCTTCCAATCCGCAGACGGTAATTCATGCGGATGGATACAGCACAAACTGCGCATCAATAACCACAAATCCGCGGGCATTGCAGCGTTCGGTGGAGATAAAGTACTAAACTAGGGACTAGCTTCTAGCTTCTAGCTTCTAGCTTCTAGCTTCTAGCTTCTGGCTGTAAACTGTAACCATGCCCAACAAAGCAGTTCAGGAACGGTATAAGAAGTTAAAGGAAACAATTAACCACTATCGCCGGCTCTATCACGTGTATGACAAGGAGGAAATCTCGCAGGAAGCGCTTGATTCTTTGAAGCACGAGCTCGCTGAATTGGAGGGTCTGTATCCCGCTCTTGTGGCACCCGATTCTCCGTCACAGAGAGTGGCTGGGGAGCCCCTACCTTTTTTTAAGAAAGTGCGCCACAAGGTGGCGCAGTGGTCTTTTAACGATGCGTTTACACCCGACGAGATACGGGATTTTGATGCGCGCGTGAAGCGATTCCTCACTCCATCATTCGGCGGCGTGTCTCCGGAATACGTTTGCGAGCTGAAGATAGATGGATTGAAAATCGTTTTGGAGTATGAAAAGGGACTTCTCAAGGTTGCCGCGACGCGCGGGGATGGCATCGTCGGCGAGGACGTGACAAACAATATTCGCACAATTGAATCTGTCCCGCTCTCGCTCGCGCGTCCGATAGACATCGTAGTAGAAGGGGAAGTATGGATGAGCTCCAAGAATTTGGAAATATTGAATCGGGAGCGTTTAAAAGCCGGAGAACCGCTATTCGCCAATCCGCGCAATGCCGCCGCGGGCGGTATTCGCCAGCTTGATCCGGCTCTTGCGGCTAAGCGCAAACTTGATGTCTTTATATATGATGTTGCACAAACTTCCGAGCAATTTCCGCGGACGCAAATAGAAGAACTTGAATATTTGCGCGAGCTAGGGTTTAAAGTCAATCCGCATCATGCCTTCGCGCATACGATTGATGAGGTAATTCGCTATTGGGAAAAATGGCAGCCCCGACGCCAGGGGGTCGGGGTCCCGACTAAAACGTCGGGAGAATACTGGATAGACGGAATCGTAGTAAAAATCAATGAAAAGAAATATGAAGAGACGCTCGGATATACAGGCAAGGCCCCGCGCTTTGCAATTGCTTTTAAATTTCCCGCGGAGCAGGTGACGACAATCGTTGAGGACATCGTGCTTCAAATCGGGCGCACGGGAGTGTTAACGCCTGTTGCTCATCTTGCGCCGGTTTCCGTCGCCGGTTCTGTCGTCTCGCGGGCGACCTTGCATAATGAGGACGAAATCAAGCGGCTTGATGTGCGCGTCGGCGACACGGTCGTACTCCAGAAAGCGGGAGATGTTATTCCCGACATCGTGCGAGTGCTCACAGAAATGCGCCCGAGGGACGCCAAACCATACAAATGGCCGACGCATGTTGCGGAATGCGGTGGGGACGGCAGAATTGAGCGGGTGCCGGGGGCTGCCGCATGGAGATGCGTCAATAAGAATTCGTTCGCGATTGTCCGGCGGCGTTTCCATAATTTTGTCGGGAAGCATGCGCTTGATATATCCGGCTTCGGGCCGCGCACCGTAGACAGGCTTCTGGAGAAAGGACTTGTCCAGCATTATGACGAATTATTCACGTTGAGGCCCGGCGACCTCTTGAATTTGGAAGGCTTCGCGGAGGTGTCCGCCGAGAAACTTTTTGCCGCGATACAAAAGTCACGCAGGGTTTCGCTTGCGCGGCTCATCATCGGGCTTTCAATCCCGCAGGTTGGAGAAGAGACGGCGATTCTTCTCGCGGAATCTTTCAGCACGCTCCGTGCGCTTGCAAAAGCTAAAGAAGAGGAACTCATGAACGTGGACGGGGTCGGACCGATTGTCTCAAAAGCCGTTGCCGACTGGTTTGCCCTGAAGCGCCACAAAGAATTGCTCGTGCGGCTTCAAAAAGTCCTGACCATAGAGCCTCCCCCAAAGAAAGAAAAGTCGCGCGTTTCGCTTGGAGGAAAGACCTTTGTGCTTACGGGCACGCTTTCCAAAATGCCGCGCGACGAGACCAAAGAAAAAATCAGAAAGCTGGGAGGTGATATTTCAAGCACCGTTTCCGCAAAAACCGATTATGTCGTAGCAGGCGAGAACCCGGGTTCAAAATACGAAGAAGCGCGCCGTCTCGGTGTCTCGGTGCTCTCTGAAGCCGAATTTCTAAAGTTGTTGGGGTCTGTATAGGCAAAACATCTTCCGAAAAAAGCGCCGCGCTCCTCGTGCTCGGCTGTCACATAAATTCCGAAAGGGCATATTTTGCGTAAGGCATACGTTTACATAAACGAACTTGTCTCATATCCCAATACTTCACTTCAAAGTGAAGTATTGGGATACCGCCTATTACGTATGCTATATGAACCGGGCCGAGAGTTCTCGCTAATCTCCGCGACTGAAACACACATTCGTGCGCTATCTGCGCATGATTTAGTGTATGTGTGCGAATACGGCGTGAAAAAAGCCCCACTTCAGGGTATTATGTTGGCATGACTGGCAAAGTGGATGTTCGCGCACTGGCTTCTCTTGCACGTTTAGAAGTTTCAGATGAGGAGCTTATAAAGCTTGAAAAGGAGATTCCTGACATTTTGAAATTTGTTGAAACTATTCAAACAGTGGTCGCTTCTGCGCCCGCACGCGAACCGTCTCTACGAAATGTGATGCGCGCTGATGAAAACCCTCACGAAGGTGGAATATATACGGAAGCGCTTCTTAAGGCGTCACCCGCACGTGCGGGTGGCAGGATTACCGTCAAACAGGTTATTTCGCGAAGAAAGTGAATATGATAGAATGTACGATATGACAAAGATTCTCGCGATTGCTATGAAGAAAGTAGCTGGTCTGCCGGCGGAGCTACAAGAGGACTTAAGCTACGAGATTATCGATCGAGTTGCGGCATGGCACGAATTACGGGAGAAGATTGCTGAAGGCATCAGGTCCCTCGACGCTGGCGAAGGGAGGACCCTCACGAAGAGAGAGCTACTCAAAGAATTCCGCAAGCGGCATGGGAAGAAAAAATAAATGCGAAGTTCGCTGGTCATTGCCGGCCATTGGCGATCTTCTAGATATACGAAATCATTTATTAGCAGACACACATTCGAGAAATCTCGCAGAGTCGTCAGTGTTTCGCATTCATGCTGCGGGAGAGAATCTTTCCGATCATCCGCACCTATGGCGAGAGCGTAATGAAATTGCATCGAATCTTCGACTTGCGCCAGTGCACCCATATTTTATCTGTTACAGAATCTCACCGAATTGTGTTGAAATTGTACGAGTTGTACATGAGAAGCGGGATATCATTGCCATGTTTGCTGAAATTGAAAATCGAATATGAATCTTTCTACCCTTACGATTGCGGAAGCGCGGCAGGCGTTGGACGCAAAAGAATATTCGGCGCTTGAACTTACGGATGCCTACCTTGCCGCGATTGCGGAGAAAAATCCGGAAATTCATGCGTATTTGGAGGTATGGGAAAAAACCGCGTGCGAAGAGGCAAAGGTGGCCGATGCTTTGATTGCCAACGGAGAATCCAAACCGCTCACTGGTATCCCGATTGCGGTCAAGGACAACATATTGATTGAAGGGCGAATTGCAAGCGCGGGTTCAAAAATGCTTGAGAACTACACTGCCGTCTACGACGCGACTGTAATAAAGAAGCTCAAAGAACAGGGAGTTGTATTTTTGGGACGTACCAACATGGACGAGTTTGCCATGGGAAGTTCAACCGAGAATTCTGCATTTGGCCCTAGCAAGAATCCAATAGATATAAAACGAGTTCCAGGCGGGTCTTCGGGAGGGTCGGCAGCAGCTGTTGCAAGCGGTATGGCATTGGTAGCTTTAGGATCGGACACCGGAGGCTCTATTCGTCAGCCCGCATCTTTAACAGGCCTGGTGGGTCTGAAGCCCACTTATGGCGCAGTCTCTCGTTTTGGCTTGATTGCGATGGGCTCGTCTTTGGACCAGATTGGCCCGCTTACTAAGACAGTGGCTGATTCAAGAGTTATTTTTAATGCCATAAGAGGCAACGACAAAAATGACAGCACATCATTGTCAAATTCTCCAGGGTCCGACCTTGAAAATTCAAAAGATCGGACCTTAAGAATCGGAATTCCGCGCGCTTTCCTGAAAGGGGGAGTGGATGCAGATGTTCTCTCGGCGTTTGAAAAGACACTAGAAGCCTTCAAGTCAAAAGGATATGAAGTATGCGACATTGATCTTCCGAGCCTGCCATATTCGCTTGCTGTCTATTACATAGTTATGCCCGCAGAAAGTTCTACGAATCTCGCGCGCTTTGACGGGATTCGTTACGGTCTTTCAGTTCCCGCATCCAATATTCAGGAGGTATATTCAAAGACTCGCGGAGTTGGTTTTGGGCCTGAAGTTCGGCGTCGGATTCTAGTGGGAACCTTCGTGCTTTCATCAGGCTATGCGGATGCGTACTACCGGAAAGCCCTCGCGGTGCGAGAAATTATTCGCTCGGACTTTGCCCGTGCATTTGAAACTGTTGATGCGGTGGTAACGCCAACGTGCCCGGCACCAGCCTTTTTGTTTGGTGCTAAGTCAGACCCGCTCGCGATGTATGCCGAAGATATCTTTAGCGTGCCGGCAAACCTAGCTGGCGTCCCTGCAATTTCTGTTCCAATGGGCACTGTTGCACGCGACGGGGTTGATTTGCCGGTCGGATTCCAGATAATCGGTGCTCACGGAAGCGAAGAAACATTGTTCTCAATCGGTAAAGATATAGAACAATAAAGCACGAAATTCGAAGTACGAAATTCGAAAAAACGGGGAAAACCAAAGAGATAAAAAACCCGAAGGGCACAGTTTTTTGTGGTTTCTTAGTTTTCTCATTTTCTGCATTTTTTCGGATTTCGGACGTAAAGTCCCGTTGGGACTACGTCCCTTTACGGGATTTCGTGCTTCATACCCGTCGCGATTATAGGTTATAATCTTCGCATGGACGGGGGCATAACTTTCGGGGAAGCGCTCGCAAATGTGTTTTTGTACATGGGCGAGCTTGCATTCAGGCTGGTTCCCGGCACGGTCGCCTCTCTTACCGGAACTGATATTTCCGGTACGGGGCCTATTCCCATCGGCCTCACTCCGATAACAGAGCCAATAACGACGGCGAGCATCATTGAGTTTCTTGAGAAGACATCTTCTCCGGAGCGATACGACGCTTTGGTGAGCGGATGGGGCCAGTTTGTCGCCATTTCAATGGTCATCTCGCTTCTCTTAATGTCGGTGATTATTTATTGTTTCGTCCGCATAAGGCAGGTGAGGCACATGGAACACATGAAATTCAGGGCGGCCGCGCATCCCGTGGCGAAACAGGATGTCCCGCGCACGCAATTACGCTGGGCGAAGATTTTAGAACAGGCACAGTCCGATTCTGAACAGCACTGGCGGCTCGCCATCCTTGAAGCGGATATCATGCTGAACGAACTGTTGGACCTTAGGGGTTACAAGGGGGACACGATGGCGGATAAATTAAAGCAAGTTGAGCGCGCGGATTTTAATTCGATTGACGATGCGTGGGAGGCGCACAAAGTCCGCAACACGATTGCGCACGAGGGAGCATCCTACCAAATAAATAATCGCGAAGCACGCCGGATTATTTCACTCTACGAAAAGATTTTCAGGGAATTTAAGATTATTGAGTAATTAATCCGCATTAAATTCTCTGTACTTATATTAACCGACCGGTTAATATAAGTACAGAATCATATTTCATTCATCTATTTTTGTAATTCAATTCAGACATTGCAGGGGAGTCAAATTGTAGTATATTTCTCCCAGCGGGGTGGAGCAGTAGTAGCTCGCAAGGCTCAAATTGGGCTCATCGCGCAGTAATGTGCAATGGAACACCTGCCAAATTCGGCGAAGTCTTTTCACGCAAGTGAATGATAATACCGAGCCAAGCCTCGATCGTGTGATCGAGGAAGGTGTAGAGACTAGACGGTAGGCACCCGATTCCAAAAATGGAAGGGTGAAGGCATAGTCCAGACCACGAACTCCGACGTGTCATCGGAGGCGGCGAAAGCCGTAGCGGTATGCATAACCTTGAGGTCGCAGGTGCAATTCCTGCCCCCGCAACAAGGTCAGACTCAGTAGTTTTGTATTCGTGATAGAGCTTGAATACAGGCGACAAAACAGCGGTGCAAAAGGTTCCGGTGTTTTTGTCGTATGCAATCCCTTCCGGTAGCACCAATTGTTGCAAACGCATCTTTCTCGCTGGGTCAGTCAAATCCTGCCACTGGCGTGCGACATTACGGATAAATTGATTTGCATACTCGATAGACGCTTCCAAGTCCAATTCATTCGTCAATGCTTCGTTACGGGCTATTCCAAGCCCTGTGAGTTGATTTTCTGTTGCATCGCACATCTCCGCGTAATCCTCTTTGGAAATCTCTTTGTTTGCCCTCATCTCCATCAGCTCGTGCTTTCGAGCCTTCAGCTTGGCTACCTTTTTCTCATAGTGCTCTTTTTCGAGAGCCGCAGTCATGTGCTGGCCTTTCCACTCGTCGAGTACGATGCGCTCAAACAGTTGCAGGAATTTCTCATCAGGTGTGATTTCTGTTAGGAACGCCGCAAACTTTTCTTCGAGGTCTTTCTTGCTGACACCAACTTTTTGCGTACACGCCTTATTGTGGCAACGGTAGCGGGCATATTTTTTGCTTCGGCCTTGTTGCCAGCTTGCAGTCAAAAGAGAGCCGCATGTGCATC
>Ga0209542_10011709_pt1 | contig 15506 bp, 13 predicted proteins | sample RifCSPhighO2_01_FD_184028 | JGI IMG/M metagenome (GOLD analysis project Ga0209542, IMG submission 184028) | Soil microbial communities from Rifle, Colorado - Rifle CSP2_plank highO2_0.1 (SPAdes) (version 2) | ecosystem: Environmental > Terrestrial > Deep subsurface > Rock core/Sediment ... | reverse complement strand
TCGGCGACTTTTAATTCCGCTAACACCAGGAATTTCTTACTGTGAAATTCCTGGGTGCCGTCAAGAATGCAACTGTCAGCATTCTTGAGGTAGTCAACCAACAAACGAAAACCGAAGAATCAAATTGGTTTACTATAAAGCGTGATGAAACTGTTAATCGCTATTAAGAGCGAGGACTAAACTTGTAAGATCTTCAACAAAGTTTTCTAAATCAAATATCATTTTGTTTTCGTATCAATTACACATCTCTCCCAAAAAATCTAACACAATCAGGAGAAAGATGTATATATCAGGAATCAAGGGAAAAAAGTAGACCAGCTTAAGCTGGCCGTTTTATGCCGTCGTTGGGTACCCAAGTCCGCCCGCAGGCGGATTTGCCTACAGGCAAAAGCTTGCTGTGGGGAGCGTTCACTTCCCCGTTATAATTATATCCCAGACTATAATTAAACTTATTTTTTCATTCATTATATTTTTGACTCACCATATTCTCAAAAATCTCTTTAAAGGAGAGTTCTCTTACCGTTATGACTGAGTCGCCTCCGCCTGAATAGATAAGAAGAGATTTGCCATCGAGAGTTGGAATTGCTGCAGTGGGAAAGATAACATTATGCGTGTAGCCAAGTTTTTCATAGATTTTCGATGGTTTCAATAGCGGCTTATTTGGAGGAGATCGTGCCAGAACTTTTTCCGGGTTTCTCAAATCAAGGAGGGCTGTTCCGGCGCTGTAGATGCCTTTATCTTTTTTATCGTGGACGCCATGATAAATGAGAAGCCATCCTTTTTCTGTTTTGATTGGTGGAGGACCTGCTCCATTTCTTTTTGATTCCCATGAATGAGGGCGCGTTCTTAGAATTGCCTTTTCTTTTCCCCAATAAATAAGATCCTTAGAGTAAGAAATCCAAATACTTGGCTTCGAAAATATGAAAGAAGACTCGGGACGGTTTAAAGCAACATAATGATTATTTATTTTTTCAGGAAAAAGTACGACGTCTTTGTTTTGTTCCTGGAAGATTATTCCTTTTCTCTTCCAGTCGCGGAGATTTTTTGATATTGCTAATGATGTCGAAACTCCGTCCCTTGCAGAGATGGAAACGTAAGTCATGTAGTAAGAACCGCCTAATTTTGTCAGCCTTGGATCCTCGACGCCGTATTCACTCTCCGGAGGCTTTCCCGCAAATCTTGGCTGTTGATCAATCTCCTCTACAGCGAAGCCGTCTTTACTTAAAATTATTTCTCTAAAGTGTGAGATATCTAACAATTTGCACTCTCCGCTTTTTAGATAAATAATTCTCCCCGACTTCGATTTTACTGAGCGTTTTAGCACATTATCTTCACTGGCTTTGTATTCTGATTCAGATATTATTACCGGGCAATTCAGCGCTTTCTTGTCTTTATTTTTTGGCGTTTCTGTGACTCTTACATAAAGGACAATTTTTCCGTCTTTCCTTCTTATTCCTGCAGGATTTATAACTCCATGTATCTCCCAGTCCGGAACAGATGGTCTAAACATTCTCGGCGTTAGCAGGAGTTTGATATTTTCTTTCATTGTGCCTCTTTTTTCTGAATAAAAAAGAAAGAAGAGTTTAAATTAGTTTCTGAAACCGAACTTTTGTACTTTAGTTGAGGGGTCTCTTATGGGGGGTAAGGGGTTCTCAAAAGTTCTGGTCAGTAAACTTTTTACACAAAAAACGTAAAAGTTTACTGAAAAATTTATATATTCTCTTTTACTAATTTAATCATGCATTTAGAGATTGAGACAAAGGTAAAAATTAAAAATGTTTCTGATTTGCGGAGTAGGATTAAGAAAATAGCTAAGCATAAGAATAATATCCTTAAGAAGGATGAGTATTTTGCCGTAGTGCATGATGGCTATCCTAAAAAAGCATTTAGAATTCGATTTGATGGAAGTTGGTATGTTGTGAATTTTAAGAAACATTTAATGGAATTGTCTGATAAAGAGATTGTTGTTAAGGAAGAATATGAAATAAACTTGGGGAATAAAGAGCATTTTGAGAATTTTATGTCCTTGCTCTCGGATTTGAAATTTGAGAAGTGGATAAAGAAAGAAAAGAAGTCAGAGATTTATTTGTATAACAAAGACAAGAGAGCTGGAATCGAAATCAATAACGTGAAGAAACTCGGATGGTTTTTGGAAATTGAATATCTTTGCTCCCGGAATGAAGTTGAGAGAGCGAAAAAAGTTATTAGAGAGATTTTGCTCAAACTTGGGATAGACAAGAGAGACATTGACAATACCGGTTATACGAAGATGTTATGGGGGAAATTCGGTGAATTATAGAGATTCCCGATAATTAGGTTAGATTTTAGTTCGAGAATCCTAAAAAACTTTCAGTTTTTTGGGCACAGAAATTATGAACTTGATGAAAAATTTCTGTGTTTGAAAAAATCCGGTAATTCAAAATTCTCTTCGGGAATCTCTAATACATCTTTCCCAAAAAATCTAACGCAATTAGGGGAAAGATGTATATAGAGAACTTTGAATAACCTCATTTTGCCTGAAAACCAAGAGGAAACAAAAGAAGAATTATCTGAGCAAACCTTAATTTTATCGTCGCCATTACATGGCTTTAAAGAGATTATTAAGATTTACCGTAACTCGTAAGTTAACTGAAAAACAGGGTTTTTCAAAACTCTCTATAGTTTAGATTTAAAGACGCCCAATTTGAAAGTAAAATTACCATTCGTTTTCCTGCAATTTTCTCACTGCATTCAATACGCGAATGTCCGGAGAAAGAACGAAGACATGATCATGTTTTGATCTGATTGCTCTGTAAAGTCTTTGCAAAAATTCTCTTCTCGCTTTATCCCGATAGAGCTCCCAATAATAATCCGGATGGATTTTTTGGAGGATTTTCCAGAAAGTATCTTTGACATTTGGGTTTGGGAACTTTGTGAATATTACCGAGAGGCACATGTTTCCTGGAAAATCCATTCCGCGAGAGCATTTTGTCGTGAATAAAGATAATATCTTCCCCTCTTTGAATCTCAAAATTCTTTCATTGTGCTTGTCTTCTAATTGTAGTTTGCGGAGTTCTTCTCTTGTTACGACATTTTTTAGATTATAGAGTTGAGACTCTTCTTCCGAAGGAAGATCAGAAAAAGCGTTGACATGAATTAAAGCTGGCTTTTCCGAATTTTCTATGATTTTGTCAAAGATTTTTAGATATCTCTCTCTGGATTCCGGATTCGATTGAAGATTTGCATATCTGCAGTCGAACTCATTTCCTACACGCGAAATTTCCATTGAACCTTGATTGAGAGTTTCTGCTTCTACGAGTGCATAGTCTTCTATTCCATAAATATGCTTTAGAACTTCCGGAGAATGAAGAGTGCCAGACATCAAGACAAGAGATTTACTGCCATCTGTTATTTCTTTAAATTTTTTTGCTAAGTTTATGTTTACTAATTTTGCATAGAGAAAATCGTCTTCTTTTCTATATGTCAAAAATGTTTCATCCTTTGATTGCAAAAAGTCGCGAGCCGCTTCCAAGACTTGGTTTGCGTAGTTCATTTCATCTAATTGAATTTCTGCTTCTAACTCAGGATCAGAAGAAAGAAGAGAAATTATTTCACCGATTTTTGTTTCTTTCAATGGGAAGATTTGGTTTTCATCAACTCCAATAGCTCTTTTGTTTACTTCTTCTAAATTTATGAGCTGCCTAATTTTCTTAATTCTTGCATCTGTTTCATCTCTTTCCGGAACCAGAGATCTTAATGAAGATTCTAATCTTGTCAGATTTATCTCGGTATTGTTTGAGAAGCTGTCCAGAAATTCATCGCATTCGTCAATTATTTCTACTTCTGTCTGCGGTTTCCTGCCGAGGGAGACCTCTGCCAGATATTTTGCAGAATTGAAGATTATTATGTCTGCTGTAAAGTATGCAAGATACTGATCATAGTAAGAACAGCCTTTTTTTCTATGATAGAAAATATATTCTTGTCCGTTTATTCCGGTAAATGAGTGCTGCTCTGCATCTTTGAAGTGTCTGATATCCAACTTTGCAGGCAGAATAGGAGACCAGTACGGATTAGAAGGAGCTATGGAAATTCTTTTTAGAGAGCTTAACTGCGGAATTCCTTGATTAGAAATGTAAGGATTGTCCTGATAGTAACGCTTGATATGCTCCCTGTTTTTTTCTGTTATTTTTATTGTGTCGGGAAGGAAAGGATCCGCGCAGGATTTTCCCGGCTTGATTATTGAATCGTGATTGTCTCTTCCTGTTATCATCGCTATCTTCATTTTTTTCCCTTTTTTCAAGACATATTTTTTCCCCATATAGTCTGCTTCGTACTGTTTTTGCAGGGCTTTAACGGGGACGATTATTGATGCTCGCCCTATAGAACGGGCGATGTTCAATGCAATGGCCGATTTTCCCGTTCCACAAACTCCGTGAAGGAAGATTACTTTTTTTCCTTTTTCAATCAAAGATACAATTTCCTTTACAACATCTTCCTGCGTTTTTCCGTTCGAGAATCTAAGAGGACGAAGAGATTTGTCCTGTTCATAGAGGGACCAGTAGTCTCTTTCATAGATGTTTTGTAAAACCTGAGAGTCTTTCAGAAACTCGAGATCGGAAGAAGTTTTCAGATTTTGGTTTGGCTTCACGCCCATATGTTCAAATTTTTGAATTTGCTGATCTACACCGATAAATCTTCCCTGCGAATCAAATTTTAAGTTAGTCATTTTTGGCTCTTTTTTTTGGAACATTTATAACGAAAGACTCAAAAAATTGAACAAGATTGTCTTTCGATGGACCTAAAAAAGCTCTGCTTTTTTGGGCATAAAAATCTCTCAATTTTTGTGTTCGGGGAACATAAAAGCAATGTTCAATTACAGATAATCCCGATGATTTTACTACATTTCTATCGGGATTCTCTGTCTATACAATTCCTAATTTGTGTGCTATGATTATCGGAATTGTGTATATTTATGTTCTCCGTTATAGCTCATTCCTCAATATATCCTCCTTTCTGCAAATTCCAAAGCTTCTTGTAAATTCCTGACTGTTTAATCAACTCCGTATGTTTTCCTTGTTGAACAATCTTTCCTTTATCTAAAACAACAATCTTGTCAGCCCTCATTATCGTCGAAAGTCTATGGGCAATTATAATCGAAGTCCTTCCTTCCATTAATTTTCTTAAATCTTTCTGTATTTCATGTTCTGTCTGCGAATCCAAAGCAGAAGTCGCCTCGTCTAAAACAAGAATTTTCTTATTCGCCAAAATCGCTCTCGCTATGGAAACTCTCTGCTTCTCTCCTCCAGAAAGTTTAACTCCTCTCTCTCCAACAATCGTATTCTCCTTCAAAGGCAAATCCGCAACAAATTTATCTAACTGTGCAAACTTCATAGCACTCATAACTTCCTCCATCTTTGCTTGAGGATTCGAAAACTTAATGTTATTATAAATCGTGTCGTCAAACAAAATTGCCTCCTGCGGAACAACGCTCAGTTCTCCCCTCAAACTTTCCTGCCAAAATTCTTTTATGTCCTCTCCATCTATCAATATCTCTCCTTTATCAATATCATAAAATCTGTACAACAATTTCACAAGAGTCGTCTTCCCGCTTCCTGAATACCCGACAAAAGCAACTTTTTCATTTGGATTAATTTTCAGATTTATCTCTTTAACAGCCGACTCTTTTCTATTAGGATATTGAAAACTAACGTTCCTAAACTCGATCTCTCCTTTGCCAACTTTTAATTTCTTCGCATCTTTCTTATCCTTAATAGAGTTCTCAATTCTGGCATACTCAAAAAGTTCATCAAAATCTCCTAACGAAATATAATATCCTCTAACTCCGTGAACAAACCCAAACAAATGTCCCATTAATCCTCCATAAACAGTATAAACAAAAGCTAAGGTTCCAATAGTAATTCCTCCGTCTAAAAATTTCATTAGAGGAAAGTAAATAACGAAAAAAGTTCCTATTCCTAAAATTAAGCTTTGCCCCGCGCTGAACAGCTTGCCATAATACCAAAAACGCAAAAGCTTTTTCTTCGAATCGGTTGACAAATCAGAATATTTATTCTGTATCAAATTCTCCTTTCCATAATATTTAACAGAATCTATATTTGTAAAAACGTCAGAAATCATTCCCCTCTCAATATCTACTGCGGTATTCGACTCGACATGCGCTTTTTTCTGTATCTCTGATATGTAAAATCCATACGCAATAAACACAAGAGATGTTGCAACAATAGCAACCGCAGCAGCCCAGTCCAAAGCTATCAAACTTCCTCCAATTATAACAATCTGCAAAATCAAAGGAGTAACATTGTAAACAAAAAAATCAGTCAATCTTTCAAAAGCTCCGCTTCCTCTATTCAATCTCGAAATCATCGCCCCTGTTTTGTGCGTCGTATGAAAATTATGATCCAATTCAACAATATGATCAAAAAATCTTTTTTTCAAATCATAAATCGCATTGGCTTCAAACTTCTGTATGAAAACTTCCTTAAACCAATGAATCAAAACTTTCATAACCATGAGTCCTGCGAAAACAACCGCCACAAAAATAAGCGCCTGCGCAAAAACTGATCGCGTGATTTCCTCTGCAACAAATTCTCCTCCTCTGTCAAGAATAATCTTAAATAAATAACTCTCAGAAATACGCAAAAACTCAATAACCGTCGCTAATAAAATAACAGAAACAAACAGCCATTTATATGGCTTAACTATTCCAAAATACATTTTCAGATTCTGCCTGAAGTCCACGTCTCTGTACAAATCTTTCTTTGTCATTCTCTATCTAAAAGGTTAAATAAAACCAACGACTATAAATAACATGCCAAACGATGAGGTAATCGGCGCTCGATTCAGACCATTAAACAAACCAGCGTTTGATGATCTCGATGATGAAAATAATTCCGAAGACGAAAGTGATTCTTCTGAAACAGACAATGATTTATAATTATCCATAAATGAAAGAAATAATTGCGATATTTAAATTTTTCATACCATGCACCGTCTTGATTCAATCAGTAAATTATTAAACTCTCCTTCATTAACAAGAACATGAAGAAGAAAAGGATTTTAGGAATTATTTTTATTGCAATATCATTGATACTATTAATTTCTAATGTAAACATAACTGGTGCAGTCATCGGAACTTTGGCTTCAAATTCACTAATTTTTGCTGCTGTTATTTTCTTTATTGTTGGAGCGATGCTCTTAATTAATGAGAGAAGACAAATAGAAAGCAGGATAGAATCGCTTGTCAATATAGGAGTATCGCAAGCTAAAATAGAAATAATACAAAATGGTGTTAAAGACGAATATGGGAAAATGTCTAAAGAACAAAGAGGGAATATTTATAGAGAGATGGCTGATGTAATGGATGAAGTTCAGGGCGGCAAAAGAGTCGGAGGGACTTATAGTCTGCATGTGTTAAGCAGTATTCCTAAAAGTCTTTCAGGCGTGCCATCTAGAACCAAACTTCTTGAAGCTGATGCAAAAGTCCTAAACCAATATGAACACCAAAGTGGAAGAGGAACAGAAAGATATGTTTTTGATAACTCAACAGGAGAATTATTGGGTATTGCCTACCATCCGAGAGGAAATGCAAGAGACTTAAAATGGAGGAGAAAATTTTAGTATTTTACTTCTATTGGATCAGGAACAACTAACCACTCATATCTCTTTTGTTTAAACTTTTCTAATTGCTCAACATTAAAAGGAATTGTGTTTTGTCTTATCCATTTTTCATTAAGTTGCCTGTGCATTATCATCAAATCGGTTTTTTTTCTTGTCGGCAATTCGCCAAAAGCGTCATCCAAATCGTATCTTGAAATGACTGAGCTATCGTCTTCTGTTTGCAATCTTGCGCCTCGCACTGCTCCAACATCCAACAAGTAAACCATGGAAAAGGGTTTTTCATCAAATTCTGAGAAATAAACTACATCTTGCGGTCTTAAGGTAAAAAATACTCCTTCGTTGTTTGGATTTCCACTTTGTTTATCTACTAAAGTATAAAGTCTTCGTTGGTGTGGAAAACCGACATGAAATGCTACTTGTTCAAGAATACTATTCCCTTGAGAATTTATCTTGGCTTCGTTTTTTGATGGAGCATCATATTCAGCGTGAAAATCCACAATCTGAGTTTGTTCTTGAATAAATAAATTTCTTTCTGTCAATAGTCTAAGAAATTCCTCCTCTTTATCTGTTTCAAAATTCCAGTTTCGGACTTCGTTATTGTATGTATTTATTCTTCCCATTTTTAATCATCATACCGCTCTGCTTTATCATAAGCTATTATCGCTTCTTCTCGTTTCATTTTGTTCCATTTTCGTTCCTTCCCCATACTAAAAAAGAACAAACAAAGCCATTTTAAACCTTGCTCATAAATTTTCACTACTCAACAAGATAACTTTCAGCTCAGCTTTCTTACATCAAAAACAAGGATTATAATTCCCAGTCATATCGAAAAACAAACTCATCCTCCCCCTATTTTCCCAACCGTAAACAACGGATTATAATAAACAACGCTCTTTCCTAACTTGATTTTGTCTGTATAATCCAATGAAAGAATAAACCCTTGTTCAGGCTTATATTCCTGCACGAAATTCCTAAATGACCTTGTTAATTTTGAACTCTTCAGATGCGACTTTACTTCAATTGGAACTATCTCTCCGCCTTCTTCGAAAACGAAATCCACTTCAGCTCCAACCTTTGTTCTCCAATATTTTAGCTCGAAGCCTCTTTTCGTTAACTCGGAAGCGACGAAGTTTTCATTCAACGCCCCCAAATCTGTTCTGTTCTTTATCTCTTGAAAATTATTAATTGCGACATTCCTAAAACCATTATCGAGAAAATAAAATTTAGGTATTTTGACAAGCTCTTTTCTTTTATTTCTAAAAAATGGTTTGACCTCAATACCCACGAACGTTTTCTTTAAGATTTCAATATACTTCCTTAAACGATTGTGATCTGTTAATGTCATAGAAGATATTTCATTGAAATTAATTAAACTTCCAAGCTGTAAAGCCAGTGCTTTGACAATGCCGTTTATCTTTTGATCCTCGGTAATTTGCAATATCTCCTTTATTTCTTTTAGCAAGTAAGTATTATATATATTCCTAAGAACTTCTTTTTTCTTCTCATAATCTTTTTCAAGAACTACCCTTGGATAGCCGCCGTAAATTAAGTAGTCTTCATAATAACGGTTTATCATTTTTATTGACGTCTCCGATATTTCTCTCTTTTCATATATCTGATAAATCTTCTTATCATTATACTTTAAAAATTCCTCAAATGAAAAAGGATACAGAGCAAAAACAAGAATCCTTCCTACAAGGTGCTTAATGCTCTGAACAGTCAAATCGGAAGAAGATGATCCGGAGATTATAATTTTTATTCCAAAACTATCATAAAGATATTTGAGCTGTTTCCCTCCTTCCTTCGCATATTGAAATTCGTCTATAAATAAATACTTTACATCTTTCGCATACTTCTCGATAAATTCTTTTAAATGATTTGAAAATAAATCCAGAATGTCTCTGTCTTCAAAGCTAATAAATTCGGCGTGTTTGAGCCCGCTGAAAATTTCTTTCATGAGTGTGGTTTTCCCGCACTGCCTCGCCCCTACTATCGCTATTATCTCTCTATCTTTCAGATATTTTTTTATCTTCTTCTCTAAAAATCTTTCCACATACATTTTAACCTCACTAAAGTTAAGTATAAAATAAGAATAGTAAGGTTATTTATAAATCTTTTGGTGAGGTTCTAATGCCATTTCCCCCAACACCTCGCAGTGCTGCATAAATAATCAGCTTTTGAGAGCGATCATAAAAACTTTTTTGCCGACATGTTTTTTTGTGGTGCGATTGCTATATAGAGAAAACCTATAATTATAATACATTTGGTTCGGTTTTCTCTAATGGATAAAACCTTTAGCTCGGTGTTATAATCAACGGTTTTATCCGTAAATCCAGATTATAGACAATCTCGATGATAAAATTACTTAAGTCTTTCACTACAGTTTTCTACTTTCCTAAACAAAATCTCACTCTTCTTTATTTTACCAATTCTCAAAGGTTTTTCTAAGTCTTTCCATTGAAGTTTGAAGTTAAATGTTTTAGATATTTTTTCGCATGTTTCCGGAATGAAAGGCGATAAGAGAATTGTGAAGTCTTTTATTGCATTTGCTAATTCATATAAAACTTTCTTGTTCGAAGTTTCGTGAAAATCTGGAACTCGAGAATTCTTTGAATTCTCATTGTCTTTTGTTTCCCATGGCTTTTTATTCTGTATGAATTCGTTGCATTTGTCAATGAAGGCAAAGATTTCATTTAATGCTTTGTCTAGTTCGAATTTTTCGAAATGTATTTTAACTTTTCTTATTGTTTCTTTAGAATCAAGAGTTGTAATTTTTGATTCTTCTAAGCCATATTTTTCTGCTAAAGTTGAAACTCTCGATATTAAGTTTCCAAGTTTGTTTGCCAGTTCGCTGTTGTTTCTTTGGATTAAAATTTCTTCGCTGTAATCAGAATCGTCGAAGATAGAGCATCGTAGCAAGGAGTATCTTACTGGATCGGAACCGTATTTCTCGATAAGTTGAATTGGATTTATTATGTTGCCTTTGCTTTTACTTATTTTTTCACCTTTCAGATTTAGATAGCCATGAACCAGAAGAGTTTTAGGTAATTTTTGTTTTGTTGAGAACAACATCGCCGGCCAGATTACAGAGTGAAACCAATTGATTCCCTTTCCGATGACGTGGACCGTAGCCGGCCAGTTTTTGTTGGAGCCAGAAATGTAGTTTATTAGTGCATCAAACCAAACATAGATTTTGTGGTTGTCGTCTATTGGAGAGTTTATCCCCCAATCCATTATTTTTTCTCTCGTTACAGAGAGGTCTTTCAGATCTTCGTTTTTTAATCGCGACAGAATTTCATTCCTTCTTTTCTTAGGAACAATGTATGTTCTAATGAATTCACGGACTTGTTCTTCGTATTTGGATAATTTGAAAAAGTAGGTTTCTTCCGATATCCATTTTACCTCGTCATGCTCAGGGCATTTTCCGTTCACAAGATCTTTTTCTGTTTTATATTCTTCGCAGCCTGTGCAGTAGTATCCCTCGTATTTTCCTTTGTAAATGTCTCCGTTGTCGTATGCGATTTGGAAAAGTTCCTGTGCTTTTTTTATGTGTTCTTCTTCTGTTGTCCTGATGAATCTATCGTAGGAGATGTTTAGCTTTTTACATAAGCTGATGAAGATTTTTGAGTTTGCATCTACGAATTCTTTTATAGGTTTGTTTGCTTCTTTTGCAGCTTGTGCGTTTTTTGGAGCGTTTTCATCTGTTCCTGTTAAAAAGAAAACTTTTTCCCCATGCAAGCGGTGGAATCTTGCGAGAGCGTCGGCTATTGTTTTTTCAAATGCATGGCCTATATGGGGTTCTGCATTGACATAATCAATTGCCGTTGTAATGTAGAATGTTTTTTTAGCCATTAGAAGAGAAATGTGGAAGAGTATAAAAATTTAAGGATTGAGAAAGGGTGGAAAGAAAGAAGAGACGATGGGATTACAAAACCTAAAAAACTTCTGTTTTTTCGTGCACAAAAATTAGAAAATTTTTGTGTTCGAGAGATGCCGCAAATTAGCCGATTATTTGCGTCTCTCGTTATATAGAGATTTCCGATAATTAGGTTAGATTTTAGTTCGTAAATTTCTAATACCTCTTTCCCAAAAAATCTAACGGCAATCAGGGGAAAGATGTATAACGGGAATTATCAAAAAATCAAACTCCAAATACCTATCAATATTCCCAAAGCCAATGCATAAACCCCATACCATTTCAAATTCTTTTTAGTGACGAAGGATTTATCATAAAGCAAATGAATTGAAATAATTCCGACAACAAAACTGACGAAAACTGGCAGAACCAAATCAGAACTTAGCTTTGTATTCCCAAGGACTAAAATATTCGCTCCCAAAATTATAGGAATAGATATCAAAAAAGAAAATTTAATTGCCTCTTTTTCTTTCAATCCTAAAAGCATCCCCATCCCAATAGTGCTGCCGCTTCTCGACAGTCCTGGAAATAAAGCAAAAATCTGCGCAACACCAATCATCAGAGATTCCAAATAACCAAGTTTTTTATCTCTCCTTTTTTTTAGACTGGCGATTATCAAAAAAATTCCGCTGACAGCAAACCCAAGCGCAGCAACTCCCAAACTAGAAAAAGCAAGTTCGAAAACATTTCTAAAAAAATAACCAACAAGTGCGGCAGGAACTGTTGCTAAAGCAATAAGCAAACCCAATTTTCCTTCCCTGCTTTTTATTCTCCCAGAAAATATTTCTCTAATTATTTTAACAACATCTTTGCTAAAATAAATGACAACCGCAAGTAATGTTCCTAAATGCAATGCGACATCAAAAAATAAACCGCCGCGATAATCTAAAATTCGCTCAAACAAAACAAGATGCCCATCACTGGAAATCGGAAACCATTCACTAATTCCCTGCACAACTGCTAAAATCAAAGAACTGACTAATTCGCTGATGAATACCATGGGAAGAGCAAGATATAAATATTATAAACTTAATTATATTCTGTTTCAAGATGAAAAAGCCATACTTAAAAAAATTTACGGAAATTGAAGACATAACTGTCTTTATAGTTGACGGAGAATACATAAGGGGCAACATCAATGAAGAATTCACAAACTATGGTCAGCATTACAAATTTCCTTTTATTCCTGAAAACGAATTCTGGATAGATGATGCAGGAGAAGTAGGGGAAGAAAGATATTATATCGACTCAATGCTGATAATACACCGCCTCCTTGAGGAAGGAATAAGCCATGATGAAGCAGTCAAAAAAGCAGACATGATAGAAAGAAGAGAAAGAGCAAAATCTGAAATAATGAAAAAAATAATTAAAATTAAAGATAAAGAAAAACTGATAAAAAAGATTCATAAAAAACTGCTTTATGACTACAAAGAAATAAAAGTGTTTCTTGTGAATGGTGAATTAGTCAGAGACATTTTCTTTCTTGATTTTACCGAGGGGGGACACGACAAAGTTTACTCTTTTATTCCTGAAAATGAAATCTGGCTGGAAGAGACTATATCCTCAAGAGAAAGAAAATTTATTCTTTTGCACGAAATACACGAAAGAAATTTGATGATCAAAGGTTTAAGTTATGATGATGCCCATAAAAGCGCCAGCAAAATAGAATTTCATTGCAGAAAATATCCTGAAGAATTAGATGAAAAAATAAACAAAGAAATTAAATTATAGCAAAGAATTAATCCTTGAAGAAATTGAGAAATATAATTTACAGATATAGAGATTCCCGATAATTAAGTTAGATTTTAGTTCGAGAATCCTAAAAAACTTTCAGTTTTTTGGGCACAGAAATTATGAACTTGATGAAAAATTTCTGTGTTTGAAAAAATCCGGTAATTCAAAATTCTCTTCGGGAATCTCTAATACATCTTTCCCAAAAAATCTAACGCAATCAAGGGAAAGATGTATACTTATGTCTGCCACTATACTATACCAAAGCTATTGATGGCAGCATAAGAATCTCACTTCGTTTGATCTTGGCTCATGCGTTTTCTGCCGTTTCGCTTGATAGAAAGAAAACGCCCGGACCAGGATTTGAACCTGGGAATCCGTGAGGAAACGGGATTTTTACTGTCCCAAAAAAAGGGCGCACTTGTTAAGGAAAATTAGTTTCCTATCAATAGCAATCCCGCGCCGTAACCGCTGGGCCATCCGGGCATTAGACTATTGAGAAATAAGAGAATTTAAGGTTTGTTATAGAGTTTACAGCAGCGAGCCCCGAAAGAAAGCTCGTTGCTTTAGCGGTGAGTGAATTTCTGACTGGCGAGCGGGGGATCGAATATTTATTTCTAAAATGATTATGAAAAGTGAACAAGATTTTTGTTCACTGAATGAATCTGTTGTGATAACTTTATTGTTTTATACATCTTTCCCCTGATTGCGTTAGATTTTTTGGGAAAGATGTATTAGAGATTCCAGAACTAAAATCTAACTTAATTATCGGGAATCTCTATAACTTAACTTCGCCACACAGTTCACACTAATTTTATCACTCAATGAGTTTTGTCAGTTGCGTATTTTAGCTTGGATTTGGAGGTTTTTCCTCCAATATCACCCTCATTTCTTTAGAGAACTTTGCATAATGGAGTTTTCTTGCAAAGTTCTCTTAGAGAATTTTGAAAAAATCCGATAATTCAAAATTCTCTTTAGAAAAATTGGATAAAACTGATTCTCTAAGACTGTTTTCTCTGTAAATTATTGTAAGTGCCAAATTGTTCAGTGTGTTATCCGGGTGTGGGACATTATTCATAAATTATGGGTGGATAGATTATGCCACACCATCGTGGCGTGAATCGCTGTATTAATCCTGTCTGGCCTTTTCTGTTCCACTTTCCATCCAATCATCTTTTTATCTTTAGAGAATTTTGCAAAACCCTGCAAAATCTCTAAGAGAAGTTTGAAGGAAGCGAAATCTCGCCGTTTTGGAGGCGGCGAATTTCGCGAACTGATTTATTCAAACTTCTCTTTAGAAAATCCACTTTCTGAATTTTCTCGTTGGTAATATTCTTTGAGAAAATTCGTTGTATCTTCTATTAATTCATTCAAAACTTTTTTCCAATTTGGAGATCCTTTTATCGTAGCGTTCTTTTTTGGGATTATATAGACTTTGCTTCCAGAAAATTTATTAACCCCCTCTCCTTAATTTCATAATGAAACAAAAAACCATCAAAATAATTTATTGGATATTCACAGTTTTATTTGCGGCTTTCATGTTATTCTCCGGCGTCTCTGAATTAATGCAAACCGAACAAGGAAATGCTGTTCTTATCCAGCTTGGTTACCCTCTTTATCTTAACTTTATCCTCGGCGTTGCAAAAATCCTCGGTGCAATTGTCCTTGTTATTCCGCAATTCAAGATAATAAAGGAATGGGCTTACGCGGGTTTCACCTTCGATATTCTCGGAGCTTCCGTTTCTTTCGCTTTAAACGGCGATGGAGCTTTCGCGGCTCTTTTCCCATTAGTAATTCTCGCGGTAATGTTCGTTTCTTATGTTTCTTGGAAGAAGTGAATTATAGCAATTATTAAAAAGCGTCAAAGTTAAAATTTCTCATGGCTTCAATTCTTAGCGGTTCAGACCTTGAAGAAGCTGTTAAATGGATGGAGTTGACACCGGAATGTATGACAACTCAGCTGTGCGGGAAGCAATCAAATTTATTTCAGATGAATACAACGGAATTTATAGAAGCCATTGCGCTTTAGCGCCTCCTTCTTCCGTAGGAGAAGCAATAAATTTTGCTTTAACAACACCAGTACATATTCCATCAATTAATTTAGTAGCGAAAGGGCAATTTCCTCATGAAGGGAGTTAATTTTTTATAACAATCCCATTCTTCAACGCCACACAAAATTTTATTCTTCCTCAATACCACCATAGATTGCTGTTGGGATAAAGCGTAAATATTAAACTATTAA
>Ga0209542_10011706_pt1 | contig 15509 bp, 16 predicted proteins | sample RifCSPhighO2_01_FD_184028 | JGI IMG/M metagenome (GOLD analysis project Ga0209542, IMG submission 184028) | Soil microbial communities from Rifle, Colorado - Rifle CSP2_plank highO2_0.1 (SPAdes) (version 2) | ecosystem: Environmental > Terrestrial > Deep subsurface > Rock core/Sediment ... | reverse complement strand
ATATTGATAATCATGGCCGAACACTCGATGTGCCAACCGGGAAAACCTTGACCCCATTTGCTAGGGAAACCGAGCTCGTTATTGAATTTCCAGAGAGCGAAGTCTTTTGGATTTCTCTTCTCCAGGTTCGGTTCAATACGCGACTCCGAACCATCACCCGTTCCGCCAAGCTTTCCATAATGTGGATCCTTGGATGTATCAAAATAAATACCATCCGAAGTCTTGTAAGTAAATCCTTTTGTCTCAAGAGTCTTGATAAGCTCAATTTGATTCTCCAGATATTGACTGGCGTAGGGGAAGAGTGTACCTTTAGTTTTTATATTCAGTTTTTTGATGTCATCGAGAAATATCTCGCCGTACTTATGAGCGAGAGTCTGCATGTTTTCAAGAGTAGGGGAGAGTCCTTCGTTTCTGAGACCTTTAGTCATCTTGTCTTCCCCCTCATCCGCATCGGATGTTAGATGTCCAAAGTCAGTAATGTTTATTACTTGTTTTACATCTAAATCATGATATTCAAGAGTGCGACGCAGGGTATCGGTAAATACAAACATGGAAAGATTCCCGATATGTTGAATACCGTAGACAGTAGGTCCACAGTTATACATCTTCACTTCGTTAGGCTTAATCGATGTGAATTCTTCAAGTTTACCAGTCAGAGTGTTATAGAGTTTTATAGCCACATGTGTATTATATGATAGAATACCTAAAATGGAATTTTTAAGGAAACATGCCGCTCTTTTAATACTCGGAGCAATTATCGCTGTTAGCTCTTTTAATCTTGGTTTCAACTCCGGAGAGAAAAGTATTTCTACAACAGTAGTTGGGCTAGAAAACATGGCGGAAGATAAACCGGCTGATGTCGATTTTGCGCCCTTCTGGAAAACCTGGAACCTTATCAACGAAAAATACGTGCCTGCCAGTACCACAAACGAAACTATAGACAACCAAGAAAAGGTCTGGGGCGCCATTGAAGGGCTGACCAGAACGCTCGGTGACCCCTACACGGTATTTTTTCCACCTGTAGAATCCAAACTTTTTGAAGCTGATATCCGTGGGAATTTCGAGGGTGTCGGTATGGAAATAGTCGCTCAAGACGGCGCCGTCACGGTCATCGCGCCGTTAAAGAATTCCCCGGCGGCAAAAGCTGGTATTATGACCGGCGACAGGATTGTCAAAATTGATAGCAAGGAAACAGCCAATCTCTCCACCGAGGATGCCGTAGCGCTTATCCGCGGAACAAAGGGTACGCGCGTAACCCTGACCATCTTCAGAGAAGGTAAGAGAGAGCCGTTTGAGATAGGGGTGGTGCGCGACGTTATAGATATTCCGACTATCGATACCAAAGAATTGCCGGGAGGTATTTTCGTCATAGAATTATACAGTTTCTCGGCCCAAGCTCCGAATCTTTTCCGCACGGCCTTGCGAGAATTTATTCTTTCTAAGAACGATAAACTTATCCTTGACCTTCGCAATAACCCAGGGGGATATTTGGAGGCGGCTATAGATATGGCCAGTTGGTTTCTTCCTGCAAGCAAAGTGGTGGTTAGAGAGGATTTCGGTCGAGCTAGAGAGGAGAAAATTTACCGAAGCAAGGGTTACGACATATTCAACGAGAATCTAAAATTCGTGATACTGGTAGATAAGGGCTCCGCTTCGGCCTCTGAAATATTAGCGGGAGCTCTAGCAGAGCATGGTAGAGCTATCCTCGTCGGAGATAAAACTTTCGGTAAAGGCTCTGTTCAGGAACTGGTAGACATCACTTCGGAAACTTCTCTTAAAATTACTATTGCTCGTTGGCTTACTCCAAACGGTCTATCTATTTCCCAGGACGGCATTGAGCCGGAGTTTCTCGTCAAATATAGCGCGAGTGATAGGGAAGCCAAACGCGATCCACAACTTGAAAAAGCAATTGAAATTCTTATGCAATAGTTCGATAAACTCACTACAAGTAATATGAAAGTTATTTTACTCAAAGATATAAAAGGGGTGGGGAAGAAATTTGAAGAAAAGGAGGTTTCTGGTGGATATGCCATGAATTTTCTTTTACCAAAAAATATTGCCCTCATGGCAAATAAAGCAGGAGTAGTAAAAGTAAAACAGCTCAAGGAGCAAAGTGAGGCCAAAAAAGCTGTTGAAGAGCAAAAGATTAATGAAAAGCAATCCAAGCGCTTGGAGAAGCACTTAGAGCTTGAGAAATTTAGGACGGAACAACGCTCATAACTTTCTTTTTAATAACTGTGTTATCGAAATGAACTTTGCGTTTGTAACTAAGAGAAACTAGGCCATCTTTGATTGCAAAAAGGGTGTGGTCTCTACCTATTGAAACATTTTTGCCTGGCAAAACATCAGAGCCGCGCTGGCGCACGAGAATAGACCCGACTTGGGCGAAGCCGCCGGGAGTGATTTTGATACCAAGATACTTTGGGTTGGAATCTCGGCCGTTTTTACTTGTACCTGCTGATTTTTTATGTGCCATAATTAAGCAGTATGAATATATCAGAAATAGTATCCTATGACAAGGAGGGTGAAGTGAGCTCCGCCAGCTGGCGGATTCCGCTGTTCCGGAAACTTTTTCTCTCGTTTGTCATCATCTTAGTAGCTTCGCTCTCTTTCGGCATTGGCCGATTGTCCGTGGTGGGGAACAGAGAACCCATAAAAATCGAGTATGATCCCGCTTTAACAGAACAGTTGTCGACACCGAGTGTCGCGTCGACACTCGGTGTCGACCAAACAGCAAATGTCATAAATGCAGTTGGGAAGGGAAGTGTCGTGGTATCAAAAAATGGATCTAAATATCACTATCCATACTGTTCGAGCGCTAAACAAATTAAAGAAGAGAATAAAATTGTCTTTGCGACGCCCGCGGCCGCCGAGGCCGCCGGCTACACCCTAGCAGCCAACTGTAAACCACGTTAAGTTTCACAATATATGGCTTAATAGAGCCATTCAGTAAATATTTCACCATATAAACTTCTTGACTTCAATAGGTGGGTATGATAGTATGTTAGTAAGTCAGCGAGTGCTGGCTTTTCGTTTAGGAGAGCTCTTACGGTAACGGATACCTAAAATTAGAAGTTTATCCTACTGTTATTTTACAGCTCACGACTATCAGTCTTCTCCTTAGCTTCTCGTCTGGAGCCTTTGCTGTATTGCCCGCGATATCATTGCTCGTAATACCTAAGGCGGGAATGGAGGTACCGGTAGCGCCGGCACCCAAAGAAGTGCGAGCAGAGGACTATCAGCCGATTACAGATTCGAAGAATGTCGAAAAATTCATTAATGATTACTTCGCCGATATTCCCATCCTTACCAAAATTGCGAAGTGTGAGTCACGTTATCGCCATCTCAACTTGAACGGCGACGTGCTAAAGGGAGAGGAGAATATCTACGACAGAGGAGTGATGCAGATTAACATCTTATATCACGCCAGTACTGCAGAGGAACTCGGGTTAAATATCCACAATCTCGATGACAACGTTCGTTACGCGCGTTATCTCTACGAGAAAGAGGGTGCTAAGCCATGGATGTCTTCTTCAGCTTGTTGGGCCAAGTTCAATCAATCTGAAATCGCTAGGAGATAAGTAAACAAACCCCGCCACTTGTGGCGGGGTTTGTTATTGTAGGTATTTTCCAGCCAAGACCTATTTATCATCCAAATCGCGGCCGCCATGGAACTTCTCATGGATATCACGCAAGCGCTTGTTAGTCACGTGCGTGTAAATCTGGGTTGTAGAAACATTCTTGTGTCCTAGAAGCTCCTGCACGCTTCGTAAGTCCGCACCATGAGAGAGAAGGTCTGTAGCATAACTGTGGCGTAGGGTATGAGGTGTGACTTTTTTAGACAACCCGGCCAGGATTGCACATCTCGATATCATTGACTGAACATAGCGAGCTGACAGACGGTTATTATCTTCATCCTTAGACCGAAGATTTATAAAGAGCGGTTTAAATACATCACGTCTAGCCTTGAGATACTTGCGCAACCATTCGGCAGCCCTAGGGGAAATAAAGATTGTCCGCACATGCTTGCCTTTGCCCACAATCGAAAGCTCACGGGTCTTGTTGGGGTTCTTGTCATTGAGAAACGAGAGTTGCTCAACATTAAGTGAGAGAAGTTCTGAAATGCGCATCCCTGACGAGAAAAAGAGTTCCATGATGGCATGGTCACGCAGACCATTTATGGTTGAAATATCAGGAATTCGCAACATCTTCTCAATATCAGGCACCTCGAGAAAAGAAATAGTTTCTTCCGTCTTCTGTTTAGCCAGCTTAACCTTCGAGGAAGGTAGCGACTCAATATCTTGTTCGGCAAAATAATTTAAAAGCGCCCGCAGGGCTATAAGATAATAGTTTTGCGACTTTTTGCCTAAGTACTCGCCACTAGGGGCTTTATATTCGCGAGCCAGATATAAGCGGTAGTCCCAGATATGTTTGGCGATTAATTCATGGGGCTTGAGTTTGGCATTGTCAGTTTTTTTGAGCCAGCCCGTAAAAAGTAGAAGATATTGCCTGTAATTCTTTTGGGTATTATTTGACAACCCTTTTTCTATTTCACAATAATCCAAAAAGGGCAGAACATGTTCGGTAATTGGCAGGGGACTGCGCATATCTATTATTATGCACCTTCGCACAATATATGTAAAACGAACCAACTGGGGATAAGAGCTGGGCTTTTCTAATCCCCCTTCTCATCCAAAAGACTTGACCACCACTTGAAGGTTAAGTTCATCAATAAATAAGCCGGCACATAAATCGGCGCCAATAGAAAAAAAATGATTAATTTAATGGCTTTCATGTGGTCTTAGCGGGTGGGTAGAAGCTCGAATATCCTCTGCCAGATAAATATGACGGGGGTTCTGATATAAGACCAGGTGGTATTTAATACGTCTCGAATATAATTTATGGTACCTCTCCCCTGCTCGGAAGCGGCCGCGTCAAAAATAGACCAATTAAAAAAATATTTAAGCAGGGCCAAGGCGACAATGATTAGTATCAACCAACTGATGAAACCATTATCTTTTTTCATCTTTTTAGTCTATTAGAGAGCTGGAAGATAAGCAAGCGGATTGAGATAGGCCTTAATATCAGAAATCGGGATGAGAATGTTGTGACATCCTGACCCCGTGTCTTTATATTTTTGCGAGGTAAAAGAGCGTATTTCAATTCCTTGCGAAGCAAAGAGTCCTAGATGCAGATGCGGACCTCTGGAATTTCCAGAACCGTACGCTCTTGGATACCCGCCCGAATACCCGATAATTTCACCCTTTTTAACAGTCTGACCCGCCCTGACCAACGAAACGGAAAGGTGAGCGTACACACTTGAAAGTCCGTTGGAATGCCTGATAAAAATCCATCGGCCGAAAGAATAGCATCCTTTTTGGTCATCAGAATTGGCGGTTCCTTCCACCACACCACTCGCGATAGCTGTAACCGGAGTACCTACGGATGCTCTAAAATCTACCCCGCCATGAAATCCGGTTGAGCGCATACCAAACGGACTGGTAATATATATGTTCTCTAATGGCCAGGACAAAATGCCCTTTCGCGGCTCCGGGATAAGTGACAGGTCGAGAGCAATGTTGAGTTCGGACTCCAGACGAAACAGATCTTCTTCAAACTCTTTCTGCCGAGCCAAATTTTCTGCTAGTAACTTTTGATATTCTCCTTCTTTATTTTTGGTCTCAGCGAGGAGCTTTTCTTTTGCCTTTTGGTTCTCTTCGACAACAGCCCTCTGCCCACTCAACTGCCCTTGGAGACCCAACTGCTCCTTCTTCACTTTCTCCTTTTGTTTTTTCTCTTGATTGAGAATTTTGCGGGTCTCCCGCAGAGCATCAATCTCATCTACCAGACGGGTACCTAGGTTTTCAAGCTGACTTCTGTCCCTCCAGATATCAGAAAATTGAGCCGAAGCCAAGAAATCGAAGACGAGCGAACGGGAATCATATTGAGAGAGAGTCTGGAGAGCAAGAGCGATAGCCTTCTCATGAGTGAGAACCTGTCGCTCTTTCTCACCCATAGTATTTTCGAGTGACTGGATAGTCAGATTGGTAGAAGTAATTTTTGACTTGGTGACGTTAATATCTGCAACTAGTTTTTTCTTAGTGGCGTCAAGTGACTTGACCGCGGCGCCGAGAGTCTGGCTCTCTCTGTTCGTGGCCTCAAGCTCTGCTTGGAGCTTTCTCTGCTCTTCAAGGAGAACTTCGCGCTCTCTTCTGACTTGTTCAATCTGTTGTTCTAGTTCACTCGGGCTGGCAGCTTCTAGAAAACTCGGTGTAAGCACAAGAAAAATCAATAAAATAGTGATGATCTTCCACCTCATTGTTTAAGTATAGCAATCGCTCTTTCTAAACGCTTGAGAGATTTTTCCTTACCCAAAATATGTAGGATAGTAAAGGGATCCGGGGAAACATCCAGTCCGGTCAGGGCATAACGTATCGGCCAAAGAACACTCCCCCTCCCTTTCTTTTTAGCATAAGCCATGAGATTACCGGCATCGGCAATGATATGCATTGAATCTTCAAGAAGACGGATAGTTTCTTCTCGTGAGGTTTCTTTCCAAGGAATTTTTTCTACTTCTAACTCTGGTTCTCTAACTAGATACGGCGCTTCCTTTATGCCTTCTATCATTAACTTCTTCTTTTCTGTATCCGGCAGTAATTTTATATGCTGCTTGTTCACCCATTCCAATTTCTTCTCGTCAAAAATCGCGCCGCCTTTATGAATTTGAGAAATACTAAAAGCTTCAACAAGTTCCTTTAGTGTAAATATCTCCTTGTCTGTTCCAGGATTCCAACCCAAGAGCGCTAGATAGTTGAGCAGAGCTTGCGGCAAATATCCCTTTTGCTGATAGTAATCGAGAGAAACTGACTCTCCATGCTTGCGCTTAGAGAGTTTTGACCTGTCGCCTGCGAGAATGAGCGGCAAGTGTACGTATACGGGTCGCGGTGCCCCGATTGCTTCTTGAATCAGTATCTGCCGAGGTGTGTTGGAGATGTGGTCTTCTCCACGGATGACATGGGTGATCCCCGCTTCGAAGTCATCGACCACAACCGCCAAGTGGTAGAGCGGCTCGGCAATATTTTTGGCAACGACGAAATCTCCCAGTTCAGTGGTATCAAATTGAACCCTGCCCCGAACCATGTCGTCAAAAGCAACGACCCTGTTCGGATTCCTGAAACGTAAAACTTCTTTACTTTCCCCCTCGGTCTCTGTGGAAAGATATATTTTATCTTCTTCGATAAGTTTTTGTAGATATTTCTTATATATTTCCGTTCTTTGAGATTGATGCCAGAGCTCCCCATCCCTCTTCAGACCAAGCCATTCTAGACTCTCAAGCATACCTTTCTCATATTCTTTCTTAGAGCGCGCCTTGTCGGTATCCTCAACTCTGACAACAAAGCTTCCGCTATTGTGTTTAGCGAAAAGATAATTAAATAGCGCGGTTCTAACATTGCCGATATGAAGTGGTCCTGTCGGCGAGGGTGGAAAACGGGTGATAACTTTTTGACTCATCCCGTTAGAAGCTAAAGTTTATCAAGCTCTGATAATAAAATTTTTTCATGACTTATATAAGTTGGCTTCTAACGGGACTCATTTTTCTAACTCGTGCCCGAGAGCGATTTTTAGGATTTCTTCAGCCACCAAACGCGCGGCGTTGGGCTTGTAAAACACTTTGGCGGCCGCTTTCATTTTCTCTCGCTCAACTTCGTTTGTTACAAGATGTTCGATTTCTGAAGCTAAAATATTGGGTCTAAGGTTGCCTTCTTCTATCACTTCGGCAGCCCCGGCGCGAGCGTAAGCAAAAGCATTTTGTCTCTGATGATCACCGTTCGATTGGGAAATAGGAATGATGATAGACGGTATCCCCCAGGCCGCGATCTCAAAAATAGTTGAGCCAGCGCGCGAGATTACGACTGACGAGACACCGGCGGCCATGCGCAGAGCTAAGGTGTTAAGATAGTCAAATACTTTGTATCTGTCTTTATGGGGAGAGTCGAAGAGAACCGCTTCTGAAGTCGCTCTAACTTCTACGATATTATTTTTGCCGGTCTGGTGAATGATGGTGTATTTCTCCACCAAATTTTTGAGGCCTTCCAGGACGGTGTCATTGATTTTTTCCGCCCCAAGTGAACCGCCAAGCACCAAGACGGTCGGCACATTTTCTTCAATCCTCAAAAATTCTCTGGCACCGGAGGTAATAGGTTCGGCAATATCTTTACGTATTGGTTGACTCGTATAAGCCACCTTATCAGCAGGAAAATACTTCGCAGCTTCCTTGTAAGAGACGGCGACCCTCGCGGCAAATTTTCCGGCCCACAAGTTGACCCTGCCCGGCACGGTATCTGATTCATGGATAACCACCGGGATACGCAGGAGGCGCGCAGAGAGCAGCACCGGAAAACTGGCATATCCGCCTTTACCAAAAATTACGTCGGGATAAAGTCTGTAGATTTGATAGAGCGAGACCAGAATCCCCCACCCCGTCTTAAATAGATCGAAGAAGTTTAAAATAGAGAAGTAGCGACGAAGCTTGCCTGCACTGTTTTTCTTATAAATAATACCGTTTTCAAAGAGCACACCCGGATTATAAGGGGTAGGAGACATATAAAAAAGTTCCAGTTCGAGGAGTTTCTTCTCCTTTACAAGACTGTTCAGTTCTTCGGCAATGGAGACTATTGGGTAGAAGTGCCCTCCGGAGCCGCCGCCAGTAAATAAGATACGCATTTTATTTATAGTGAGTTTGTCGAACTATGATCCTCGGGTTCTAGAAATAGAGAGGATAATGCCCACTTCAAGAAGAGTGAAGAAAAGGGATGTCCCGCCGTGAGATACGAACGGCAGGGTAATGCCTGACAGTGGGATCACTCCAAGCATGGCGCCGATGTTGACGAATGCTTGGAAGACAATCATTATAACAATTCCGACTACAGTGAGTCTAGCAAAGATATTTGCTGTCTCCGAAGCAATTTTGAGACCTCTGGTGGCAAAAAGAACAAATATCATCAACAAGAAAACAGAGCCCACAAAACCAAATTCTTCAGCCGCCACCGCAAAAACAGAGTCCCCGACCGGCTCGGGAAGATAAGTAAATTTTTGGACACTCTGGCCAAATCCGCGCCCAAAGAGACCGCCCGAGCCGATAGCGATGAGGGACTGCTGAACTTGATAACTTGCCCCTTGAGCATCCACTTGCGGATTAAAGAAAGTGGTAATGCGCTGCATAATGTATGGCTTCGTGTAGGCCAAAAGCGCAAGCCCAATGGCACCGGCAAGCACGATGAGAAAAACGTGACGCCACTTCCCTCCTGCGGCGATAAACATTGCTGTGCCAGCAAGCACAATTAAAATAAGATTATCGGTATCCGGTTGGTTTGAGAGAAGTAGAGCCGAGACAGCAAGGAGAAAGAGAAGCGGCAAAAGCCCCCAGCGGAAGGTTTTCATCTTCTCTTTAACCCCACTAGCCCAAGCCGCGAAGTAGAGAATGAAAGCCAATTTTAATATCTCGGAGGTTTGGAAGGAGAGCCCGCCAAACGCAATCCAGCGTCGAGCTCCGGCGTGCTCAAAACCAATCCCCGGCACCAGTACCAAGATGTTGAGAATAATGGCAACAAGTAAAAGATAAAAAGCGGATTTCTTCCAGATTTTGAAATCCAAACGTGAGACTGTTATCATCGCCACGGTACCCAGAAAAAGTCCAAAAACTGTTTGGGAAAAAGCAATACTTGAATAATTTGAACTCTCCTTGGCCAAAAGGGCAAGTGAAGCCGAGTTAAAAATAAAAAAACCAACCACTATCAAGGTTATGGAGATAACTAAGAACGGTTTATCAACTTTCAATCGGCTGGCCACCGTATTTTTAGGCTGATTCCTTTAAATATTTAATCATTGTGTCTGCGTCAGAGACTAGGAACGGGTCGTCCGGGCAGTTATCAGAGAAACCGGATTCGGCAAAAACTTTTTTTATCTTGCCGTCCACTACATACATACTATATCTCCACGACCTCTCACCAAAACCAAGGTCGTCTTTCTTTACAAGCATGCCCATTCCCTTGGTGAATAGAGCGGAGCCGTCTGGTATCATTTTTACCTTCCTTACACCTAAGTTTTTGGCCCACTGCGACATTACATAGGCATCGTTCACCGAAAGGCAATAAACTTCATCAACTCCGAGCACCTTTAGTTCGTCGTACCGGGTTTCGAATCCCGGAAGGTGCTTTGACGAGCAGGTCGGAGTAAACGCCCCCGGCAGAGAAAACGCGACTACCTTTTTGTTTTTAAAAATTTCGTCAGTAGAAACATCTTGCCAGCGGAACGGATTGTCTCCGCCAACGCTTTCATCGCGGATGCGAGTTTTGAATACTGTCTGTGGCACCATCTTTGGGATATTATCCATAATTTTGATCGTTTTCTAAATTTTTAAAGTTTAATACTTAATGATTATATAACACTTCTAGTGTCCAATAAAATATCACCTCTAGATTTTTTTACGTTTTTATTGCATACTAGCTAATATTATGCTAAGGTATGAGAAGTCTGTTCCTTAAGAAGGAGTTAAGATGGTAAAATTTTCACTGAAACAAGTTGCGAAACTAACTAAACGCGCATGGCGTGTTTATGTTGCTCCACCCAAGGAGACTGGGATATTCTTTGATCCAAAGCAGTTACCAATAATATCAACAATATTTGCAAGTGTTAGGACTGCGTTAGAACCTAAGCAAGTAACTGTTGATAATGCTCGGAAGTTAGCCTATGTGAGTTGTATGAAAGGACATGTGTTGCAAGAATTTTCCTTTGCTGAAAGCACTCTAATTCTGACAAATGAATGGCGCTTCCCTGAGCAGTGTGTGGAATGTGAGTTCTGGAATGACTTGATACTGCTTACTACTACTAATTTCAAGCGAGGAAGCGACCAAAAAAGTCATCTATGGGTGTTTGACCCAGTCACAGGAACCGTTATCTCTAAAATAGACACGCAAGGTGAATGGTCAAAAGTAATCGCTGTGGATAATATTCATCGCATGGCTTTTGTCTCCAACTGGCACAGTAATGATGTATCGGTGATTGACCTTTCCGATATAGCCAATCCCAAGATGGTACAAAAAGTGTCTTGTGATGAAGCACCAAGGGGTCTGGTGTTAAAGACAGACGGAACGTTGATTGCTACCAGTTTCTATGGACGTGGAATATTTACGATCACCAAAAAAAGCGAGAACTATCAGGTAAACAAACGGTCTGCCCCCTTCGACCCAACCGGATATGGCGGTAACATGCGAGATATACTACTCAGTCAGGATATGAAGACTGCATTTGTGTCCAACCTGGGAAGAAATATGGTTCACTGGTATGATGCCGAAAAACTTGAACTTGTGGGGAGTTTACCCACGCCCAGACAACCAAACTCTATGCGTTTCATGAAAACACCAACTCCAATCATAGGCGTATCATGCCGTAAGGACAATCTCGTATTTTTCTTTAACGCAGTAACAAAAAAACCGATAGGTGTCTCAGCTAAAACTGAGAAACTACCTACCGGCCTTACCGCCCTTGAAGATGGTAACTTTATCGTCACCAATTTTGATGGCAACAGTATTGAGCTGCACAAGGTCAGATACCGTTAATGACAGAGTCCCGTCCACAATTAACATTGGCAGGTTCAATCCATCAAAACTATCGAGAGCTTGCCCAAAGGCTGTAAAATCTTCGGAAGTAAGCCTGTGTTGTCCAGCCTTATATCTTGAGACGACTCTACGACGCGCCTCATTCTCAGAAAGACGGGTCTCTACTATTGCGATCGTGAATGGATAGCTTGCTGTCTCGGGGAGATGATATCCCCTAACATTGATATTTTCTAGAGTAAGTTGAAGTAATTCTAACTTACGCCACGGCTGTTCCCAGATCACTTGACCACCAGCAGCTAATTCTTCGCAAGCTGAGTATAGTAGGAATCGATATATTAGTTTTTTAAGCGGCAAGTCCTTAGGACGAACAAGGCAAAACTCAACAAATTCGGGAGAATTAACTTGTACGAAGTCAGGATTAAGCCGTCTCGCACCTGATAAGTCTGTGAGTCTAAGTAACCCATCAACTAAAGTGCTTTTCCCAGAACCCGGTAGGCCTCGTATAATCATCAGTAGACCTCTACTTAAGTCCATGGTTCACCTCTATTGTTTGTAAAGAACTTTTTCTTCACATAGCTTACCATTTAAATAATTTTTGTTAAACCAAAAAAATCAACTCACCAGAGCAAGAATCACGCCGGTGAAGGCGGAGATGACCGAGACTATCCAGTAGCGCATGACCACCCTTTCTCTCGACCAGCCTAGTGCTTGGAAATGGTGATGGAGTGGAGCAACCCTGAAGACTCGGCGTTTATTGAAAAATTTATATGAGATCATTTGAATAATATCAGAGGCGGAGGTAGCGACTAGCGGTAGAGCAATAATCGGCAAAAGAAGTACCGAATCGGTAAGAAAGGCGACGACCGCGAGAACGACCGTAAGCGCAAGAATCCCGGTTTCGCCCATATAGAAGCGCGCCGGTGGCACATTGAACCACAAAAAAGCCAGGATACCACCGGTGATAGCACCGGAAAGAGCCGAGATATCAAGTTGATTATTGATAAAAGCGATAACGGTAAAGGCGGTGAAGGCGGACGCAAGCACTCCTCCAGAGAGACCGTCAATACCGTCAATCACGGAGGTCGAGAAAGTTGCGAGCATCACCATGATGAAGAAAGGTACGAACCAGAGGCCAAGTTCTAAGCTACCGTTAAACGGAATATGGATGGAGCTGAAATCGAGCTTCAAGTAGAACCATGAGCTGATAACGATACCGATAAGGGTCACCAATATGATTTTAACTTTACGGTAAATGAGCTTGTCTTGGGCATAAGCACCCCGACCGGAGATTTGTAGCATATCGTCGGCAAGTCCGACAAAGGCAGCGAAGAAAAAGGCCCCCAGAGGCACTAGAGTCTGGCTTCTTGAAAAGAAGTTAAGTTTCAGAGTTAGTTCAGACGGAAATATGAGTGAGAGAAAATAAATAACACAAACAGTAAAGAGAACTGACGCCCAAATAATGACTCCGCCAATGCGCGGAGTACTGGTCTCTGATGAGGTGTTATGAATACCGCTGAAAGTTTCGGAGGTGCCCGCTTCCGTTCTCGGTAACTTTTTCCACATTTTATATTTATAGAAATATCTGGTAAAAAATGGTGTAATCGAAATACCGATGAAGAAAGTTAGAACGGTCGGAAAAATGATTTTAAGAATGTCCATCCCGTTAGAGATAGGAAGCGCTAGCGCTTCCGAAGTTATTTAACATGGATTGATAATACCACATGAGTAATCTCTAACGGGATCCATAGCTTAATTGTTGTTTATATACTCCATGACAGCGCTAATCAGGATTTCTGCATCTTCGAATCTACCTTTTTCGGTCGAGCCGAGTATGGAAACAATAATCGGTCTGCCGAGTTCTGGATCAAAAATAATTATCAAATTACCACCAGCAGTGTCAGTAGCGCCTGTTTTAGAAGCTATGAGCCCGGGAATCTCGCTTGTAATGCTATTCGTATTCTTGGCTGTATGAAGATAATTATCGATGGAAGAGAAGGTGGTCGCAACTTCTCTGGTGGCTACCAATAGTTCTGGTTGATTTGTAAGAACGTATTCCAGAAGCGCGTTCATATCCTTAGCGGTTCCGTAAGCACCCCCCTTCACGTTTGTTTCATCAAGTCCAGTCTCATTCCAGAAATAAGTATTCTTGAGGCCAAGCTTGCTTGCCCTGCGATTCATCTCTCCAACGAAGTCGTTAATAATCTCTGTGGAGGTGGCGTCTGCTCTCGAGATCGCCCCGAGTGAGAGAGCGACGGCGCGCATACCGTCGTTTGAAGATGTAAGTAGTGAGAAATCGAGAATATCTTTGAGCGACCATTTCTCATCTCGGTAGAGACCGCTATCCCCTTCCGCTCTAAGCGCATCCCCATTTATCGTTATGATGCTGTACAAGGGGCTTAAATCTTCGGCTACTAGGGCTGCCATGATTTTGGTCAAAGAAGCGAGTGATAAGCGTGTATTTTCATTTTTGGCAAATAAAACGGTTTTGGTACGAGCATCATAGACGTAGGCGGCTTTGGCCCCGAGAGTAACCTCCGGAAACGATTTTTGGGCAATTCCAGAAGAAATGGGAAGGTCTCCTTTTTGAATCTTTAAGTCGAAAATAAATGAAGCAATAAGCAAAAACGAAAGAGTCATGGCTAAAATTACAAAAAGTCTTATTTCTGGACTGCTGATGATGGAAGGTTGATTATTCATTTTGTTCTGCGGGAACTGTTTTAACAAACTCCTCGATTTTCTTGAAGGCGTTCTCGTACTCCGGCAAATCCTCAAAGCGAGTAATGCCGAGATATTCTAAGAGCTTAAGAGTCGCTTTATAACTATAACTTCTCCCTGTGGCCGCTTGCCCCGCCACGGCGGGGTCCGTGCGTTCTACGAGTCCACGAATGAGAAGAGAGCGGAGAATGAAGCTGGAATTGACCCCGCGAATGTGGTCAATCTCGCGACGAGAAATTGGCCCCCTGTAGAGAATGACGGCAAGAGTCTCGAGACCGGCGCGACCAAGCTCGCGAGACAATTCTTCTTTCTGCAAGTTTTCGATAAGTTCGCTTGTGTCCGGATGTGTACCAAAACTGACATGTTCGCCATCCGAGAGCATCACTATTCCCCGATTTTGGTAAGAATCCTTGAGATTCGAAAGGGCAATTTTCATGGTATCCGGTTTTTCTCCAAGCCATTTCCCTAACTCAACAATCGAGACCGGCTCATTTTTGAAGAGAAGCACCGATTCAATTTTGGATTCCAGATTAAACATGGCTCAAATAAGCTCGCTACACATACATAGGCGCTCGTACAGATTCGCTTTCCATTTCGATATCGCCGTGACCATCTTGAGTCACGCGGATAGCGCCTCGTTTAACAAGCTCAAGAAGTGCGAGAAATCCTACGATGATGGAAACTTTTTTCTCATAAGTCATGTCTCCTTTGGTACCGTGAAAATCTTTGAAATTAATTTTGCTCGCCTGTGAAATTCTCTCTGCCAATCGCTCGATCATCTCCTCAAGACTAATAACCTTTTTAACAATTACTTTCGGCAGTACCTGTTTCCTTGGCAAAGATTCTATCACCCTTTCAAGAGCACTCAGGAGATTCGCGGTATCTGTCTTGGAATCAGGAGAAAAGATTACCAGTGGATTCTTCGCGGGAGTTTTCTCGAATATGATTCTTTTGCCGAATATGCTTTTCAGACCCACTGAAAGCTCTTTAACTCTAGCGTAGAGAGCGAGACGATTCTCCAAGTCATGAATGCTTTCTTCCTCTTCATCGGTAAGTCGAATCTCTGGTAAAAGCGAGCGGGATTTGATGAGCATTAGGGTCGAAGCAACAACAATGAACTCTGCTGACTCGGCTATCGGAAACTCTTCATGTTCCTCGATGTAGTGTACGAAGTCA
>Ga0209542_10011703_pt1 | contig 15513 bp, 18 predicted proteins | sample RifCSPhighO2_01_FD_184028 | JGI IMG/M metagenome (GOLD analysis project Ga0209542, IMG submission 184028) | Soil microbial communities from Rifle, Colorado - Rifle CSP2_plank highO2_0.1 (SPAdes) (version 2) | ecosystem: Environmental > Terrestrial > Deep subsurface > Rock core/Sediment ... | reverse complement strand
CCAGCGAGATACCGCTGAACTAGTTGCCCTCTCACTGGCTAATAGCAAATAGCTTATAGCAAATGGTTTGGACGTAAATTATAACGAAATTTTACGTTTATTTCCATATACTCTTTGCTCGCCTCGCTGCGCTTGCGAAGCGGGCCATTTGCCATTTTGCTACTTTATCAGGTTCCAGACTTCAGATGGCACCATGTCTTTCTCAAGCTGGCCTTTTGGTTCCCAAACCATACAGTTGAGTAAAATTTCCTGGATCAAACGTAAATTGCGCAGTTCTTGTAGCATTTTTTCTCCTTGTTTTGGATTTTTACCCACCAAACGATAATAGATCGCGACCATTTGGTTGAGCCTATTTGAGACTGCTTGATACGTTGCAATGATTTTGCCTTGTCGCGAACGATTTCGGTAGGTCTTAAATCGTTTCAGATTCTGCCACTCACCTGCCTGGACTTCCATATCCAAATCCATCTGCTTTTCAGAAAAACCAGATTCGTCAGCATCTTCTCTCTGTTCTTCCCAGAATTCTTGATCTCGCTCTTTATCCATACTATTTTTTGGCAGTTTTTTTAAGTGCGTATCCTCCACCAACAAGTCCAAGCGCTGCGAGGAAAAGATCAGCGCGAGTAAATAGCCCGATCAATCCAGCAACGATACCCCCATAAATGGCATAGTGACCTACTTTTTCTTGAGTACTCCTCTCCGGGTTTGCCATATTCGCTCCCTATGGTCACTCAAATTCAAAGTTAAATATGCAAAATTCAAAATTACAACTCAAAATCTAAAAGTTATTAACTCTGTTAGAGCAAAGGCACTCGTCGCACTCGCGACGATGAGGCACGGAGGGGAATCGAACCTCGTAGATCTCTTTTCTGAAGTTTTACTTTCAGAAAAGAGGCCTTGTATGATGTTCTGCCCCGAACTTATATTGTGAGGCGCGAACCGGATTCGAACCGGCGAATGGCTGTTCTGCAAACAGCTGTGTTAACCGCTTCACCACCGCGCCATAAATATAAGTTCGGGATCAAGCACTTTTACGCTAAATCTTCAATTTAGCAAGAAAGTGCTAAGACACCCCTGCGTTACTACTTCGCCACCGTGCCGCGTCAAACGCGGCTTCGCCAGAAACGCGAAAACGTGTTTGAAAGCATGTCGCGTCTGACGCGACCTTGCCTTATATTTTGTTAATCTTAACACAATTTGAGCCTGAAAGCCAGAAAAGACCACAAAAAAATCCCCTACTTTCGTAGAGGAAGTTTGTACTCAGATCCCCCTTCGCTCCTATTGAGCTACGGAGGGATCAATTCTGCTTTGCAGAATTGAAAACCAGAAAGTGGTAGGAAAGACGAGAATAGTTTTTTTGTCCCTAAGTTTAACGGGACAAAACAGGTACTATTCACTCAACCTGTTGCCTTTACACGTTTCCGTGCAGCCATCAAACCATTAGCTATTCGCTATTAGCCATATGCTACTCCGTTATGTGTCTTCTCCAATCCTTTTTACAGCATATAACTCACTATTCTCAAAAGCATAGTGAAACAAGAGAATATTAGAGATTCTTTGTTTCGCTTCTTAAAAACAGTAATCGAGCTACTGTTTTGTAATTTAGAAAGGAGGTGATCCATCCCCAGCTTCGGCTAGGGATACCTTGTTCATGTTGTTCCTTCCATTACTGGAGGCATGGACTATATCTTCATCCTTAAGAAAATGACTTTTTATTGGATGCCATGATCCAATTACCTTTGCAAATTTTCCATAAGATTTTACACTTACAAAAAATCTCCAGTAATTTGGATCTATTCTTTTACTTGGATTATGGATGATGCCACATAGTATTTCGAGTTCCATTAGATACTTTCTAACTTGCTGTAAATCTTCAAGATTTTTCTGCGCAAAATAGAGATAATATCTGACTTTGGGATCTCGAGAAACCCCACCTTCCGCATCGAAATAACCTCTGATGTAATCAATCTTATCCTGTTTCGATGTTAAAACAACATCTTTTAAGAAAGATTTAGAAAATTCAACAACGTAGAGTTGTCGATTCTTTCCTTCTTTATACATCCAGGCCTTTTGACCGAGATCATGAATTCCTTTTACAAGAAATTCGATGTATTCTCGATCTTTTTGAACGATACGATAGGTTAGTTTTCTTATAGTGCCATCGTGTAATGCACCAAGTAAGTAGGCTTTTGTCATTCCTTAAGGCGTCAACGTGTAGTCTCTACGGGGTCAATCTCGCCAAAGGCGGACGACTTCCCTCGGTATTGTCCCTTGAACATAGCTTACTTAATAGTAAACATCAACTCAAGTAGGAGTTCACCGATATAGTTGAGGTTTTCTACACTGTTACCAATGTAGGTCGCAACGTTTATACGACTTAAGCCTCATCGCCGAATTTAGCCTAGATCCACAAATGTGGAGTTTCAGCCACCCTCGACTTTGCTGCCTTGACGGGCGGTGTGTACAAGACCCGAGAACGTATTCACCGCGGCCTGCTGATCCGCGATTACTACCAATTCCGACTTCATGGGGTCGGGTTGCAGACCCCAATCTGAACTGAGGCGAAATTTCAGGGATTTGCTTGCCGTTGCCGGCTTGCTGCCCATTGTTTTTCGCCATTGTAGGGTGTGTGTAACCCAGGGTATAAGGACCATGCTGACTTGACGTCTTCCCCTCCTTCCTCCCCGATACGATCGGGGCAGTCTGTAATGAATATGTAACATTACACGGGGGTTGCGCTCGTTTCCCCACTTAAGGGAACACCTCACGGCACGAGCTGACGACAGCCATGCAGCACCTGTGTAATCATCCTTGCGGATCTACCAATGTTTCCAAAGGTATAAAACGACTACATGTCAAACCCTGGTAAGGTGCTTCGCTTTGTCTCGAATTGAACCACACGCTCCACTGGTTGTGCGGGTCCCCGTCAATTCCTTTGAGTTTTAGCCTTGCGGCCGTACTCCCCAGGCGGTCCGCTTAACGCGTTAGCTTACGCCACCACTCGCGCAAAGTACAAAATTCCTAATGTCATCCTGAGTGCAAACGAAGGATCTTTTAAGATTCTTCACTTCGTTCAGAATGACATGATTATACTCTCCGCGAGTGATAGCTAGCGGACATCGTTTACGGCCAGGACTACACAGGTCTCTAATCTGTTTCGCTCCCCTGGCTTTCGTGCCTCAGCGTCAGGAAAATCCCAGATGCTTGCCTTCGCCTTTGGTGTTCCAGTAAATATCAACGCATTTCACTGCTACACTTACTGTTCCAGCATCCCTAACAATCCTCAATTCTAACAGTATCAACACCAAGACCGGGGTTAAGCCCCGGGCTTTAAACGTTGACTTGAAAGAAAGCCTACGCACACTTTACGCCCAATGAATCCGGATAACGCTTGCTCCCTACGTATTACCGAGACTTCTGGCACGTAGTTAGTAGGAGCTTATTCTCCAAGCTGTGAACGGCTTGGCAAAAGGAGTTTACGACCCGAAAGCCTTCATCCTCCACGCGGCGTCGCTGCGTCAGGGTTTCCCCCATTGCGCAATATTCCCAGTTGCTGCCACCCGTAGGTGTACTGCCCGTATCTCAGTGCAGTTGTGGCTGACCGACCTCTCAGTCCAGCTACCCGTCATCGCCTTGGTGGGCTATTACCCCGCCAACTAGCTGATAGGACGCAGGCTCCTCCCTCGGCGGACCGTTAAGTCCTTTACTCAAAGCTTCGCTTTGAGAAATTCCAAATACTAAATCCTAAATTCCAAACAAATTCCAATTTTCCGAATACAAAATCCAAAATAGTTTTGAATTTTGAGCATTCGAATTTTGATATTGCTTAGAAATTAGAAATTTGAAATTAGAAATTCCCAAGGCGAAGCCTTGAGGCTATATCAAATTATCTCGCCTTTCGGCGAGCTATGTGATACCGGAGGGGTAGATTCCTACGCGTTACTCACCCGTCTGCCACTGGAACATTACTGTTCCCGTTCGACTTGCATGCTTAAGGCACGCCGCCAGCGTTCATCCTGAACCAGGATCAAATTCTCAAAAAAATCAATGAGTAGCTTCTGAACAAACAGAAACGTCTCTATGATCGCTGTCGAATTAGGATAAAAAATTCTCGCGCGTAAACACGAAAAAGGGAAATCCTAATTCAAAAAATTCCCTACCACTTTCTGATTTTCAAGGAGCAAATTGCGTCGCAAATTGCGACGCAGACCCGCCGACTAAACGCTCTTTGAGCCGCAGTCGCCTGAGGCGACTAAGGCGAAAAGTAAGATTAAGGCGAGCCAGATAATGTTAATTTTTCAAAAAACTTATCCGTCTTGTTAGTCTCCGCTTTCGCTTCGACAAGTTAAGAGGCTAAACTATGAAGATATGCGAATAAACATTATCCTCCGCAGTTTCCTTCTCGCCTTACCTACATTCGTAGCGCGGCTCGAAGAGCACTTGCTGGAGGATGATGTGCTGTTTGTAAATTTTCAAATGAACATCAAAAAACTCGCCAAAGGCGAGTCCAACTTTCCGTCCTTTGGTCAACGTTCACATATCGGTACAGATCATTATAGACTTTTTGGGTTCTTTGTCAATACCTAACAAGGAAATTATTTACTACCTTTTAGGATTCGACCGATGCGACTAAGAAGTCCTCCTGAAGATTGTACTGGGGATGCTGGAGACTCAACGTCAGGATATAAAGACGTTAATCTTTCAGATCTTGCTATAGCATTCTTTTCATCTCTTTGTTTTACACTTTCTGCATGGCTTGCACGAATTTGCTTCTGTCTTTCTTTAGCGAAAGCAATATCCCTGCTGATTCCAACAAGAGCAGCGTGACTCTGATCGCTTGGAAGACTTTGACTCGCATAATATCCATTTCTTGCTGCCTCCAAACCTACAATTTCCTGAGTTAATTTTCCATCCTCCATCATAAAAGGTCCATCGGGATGACGTCTCAATGTTCGAGCAGCGCTTAAAGCTTGTTCAGGCGTAGCTCCATCTTTTCCCAATGAACGTCGTAATAGTCTTCCTATTTGTCCTTCTCTTGCTAACCGTGGATGAGATGTATCTAGTAATTGTTCATCACGCGGTTGGCCAAATGGAAAGGAAGCTACGTCCTGTTAAACCGGACGGTTATGTTGCTGACCAAACCCCCCCTGCCGATTTTTTCCCTCGCTTGGGCTCAAACTACCTCGCGGTGTTTCTGAATGAGATTGTACACCTCTACTACTAAACGGCTGTCTTGGTGGTACGTTTGGTGGAAAAACTGGTTTTGCCCCAGGTCTCGAACTTTTTGTAAAGGGTTCTCTGGAAGATGACTCAGCCATACGTTTATGTTAATCTAAACAAAAACTCCTTGTCAAGCTGATTTAAGTTTATATCCAAAAACCTACCCTGGCTTGACTACTGTATATTACTTTTTCTCAAGATACAGAATATACGGCACGACCGAGAGGATGCTGACGATACTTGAGATGACAAAAAGAACAGGAAATCCATACGCAGTTGCGATAAATCCGCCCAAAGCTGACGCAAGCGCCATTGCCACAAATGTCGCACCGTCTGCAATTCCCCATTCGCTTGATTCTTTATTTTTATCCAAGTGCATAGCAAATAACGTATTTTTTGCTGGAGACGCGATTCCCAGACCTGCTCCAAGCACTATGTAAAATAAAAATACTTGAACGACATTCCCTGAAACAGCAAATCCTAAGTAACCAATGCTTAAAATACACATTCCAATAATCGCAACGTAAAATTTCTTCTTGTCATTCGTGCTCATCAAATATCGTCCGCAAATAAGTTCAAACAGAACTCGCGCGATCAAATGGACACTATACCCTGTTGCAGCAACTTCTATACTTCCACCAGCAATATTGCTCACGACAAACACGGCAAAAATCGGTGTCGTAAAATTCCATGCCGCCCACAAAAGCGATTCGGAAACAATGTATGCCTTCACAATAGGATTGACATGAAAATGAGAGGGATTACGCCCTAAAAACGCTTCACGGAGCATATACTAAGCGTTACACATGAAAAAGAAATGTGCAAGTAGAACAAAGTGTTTCAGGGAGTGATGAGTTTTTTTACTTTCTGAAAATCCTCTTTTAATAAGTGCTTAAACTTATTCGGAAACCGCAGAGCGGCAGCTGGATGAACTGTTAAAAAATACTTAATTCCTTTCTCTTGATGAATTACTTTTCCCCGTTCAGAAACGACAGCAAGCTTTCTCTGCAGCACTCCCTCAGCTGCAACTCGTCCCAAAAGCATAACAAGTTTTGGTCGGATCACCTCAAACTGTTTCATGAGATGTATTCGTCCATGAACAATATCCTTTGGAAACGGCGTACCTCTTTTCGGTAAATACTTTACCGGACTGGTGATAAATACATCTTCTTCTTTTAAACCAATTTCTCTGATCAAAGCGCGAAGCAGCTGTCCGGATCTTCCGATAAATGGCCGGCCTGTCTCAGCCTCTTTTTTCCCTGGCGCTTCACCGACAAAGACCACATCTGCGTCAGGATTTCCCTCTCCCGGTACAGCATTCCCCACTTTCTCCACTTTACATTCATTACAGTTTTCAATATCTTTGGCAATAATATCCAGCGCTTTTTGCTTGTTCATGGAAAATAACTGTATCGCATGTATGTTGAAAAAAGCAAGGATTAGATTCTGTGTTACAATCCGTCAATGAGCATGTCAGCTGAACAAAATAATGTGAGTGGAGAACCCGCTGCAGAAGGGTATCTTTCGAACTTAGCAACGCTACATGAATTACTCATTACACAACGTGTCATTGGTAACTTGATTGAAAGAAAACACCAAGGTGATCCAGTCTGGAATGAGGAATTAGAAGCAAATGAGAAAAAATCACAGCTTTTAATTAACCTTTTCAAGAATGCAGCTTTATATTGCAATCCGCTGGATCTAAAACTAACGTTTTTCCCGTATCCTGGAGAAATACTCTTTGATGAATCACTAATACCATTTGAACTAACGGGATTTCGACCAGATAATCCCTACGCAAAATTCACTGTTCGTTCTGATCTGGGTTCGATACGCAAACCGCACGAGGTTGAAACATCAATTGAAGCACATGAATTGATGCAGCGAGCATTTGGAGAAAATTTTGTTGTAGAATACGAAAAAGAACGTAAAGCATTTGATAAAAGAACGCTAGATGAAATTTTAAGGCAGCAAAAACTAATAGAGCAATATGGAGACGAGGATGGAAAACTTCAAGCAGAAATGGCAAAATTATTTACTGGAAGATTACTTTGGAAAGGTTTTATACAACTACCTGAAGGGTATAGTATGACTGTTATTCCTATGTTTGAAAAAGACCAACCAATAACTCCGGTAAATTTCAATATTCGACTGATGCGCGGGTTAAATGCAGCAACTTTTGAGGCATTCTCCAGAGAGTTATTGAATATGTTTCAGAAAAGAGTATTCCACATCAGACGGAGATTGGACGACTAACTCGAAGGGAGATGCTTCACTGCTTCAAAAAGCACTATGCCCAAACTTGCCATAACATTTAGTGACGTATTCACGCCCCACATCGGTATTTCAACGATCTGATCTGCCATATCCAACACTTCTTTTGAAACACCATCTGTCTCATGACCAACAACAAGCGCGATGGGAAACTCATAATTTGCTTCTGTATACGGAATACTTCGCTTATCCTGTTCTATCGCAATAATTTTGAGTTTTGCGTTTTGAGTTTTGAGTTCTTGGAGTGCTTCGACTGCTGTCGAAGCATAACTCCAAGCTACCCACTCTGTCGTATTAATTGAAGCTTTTTTAATCCGGTGATTTGGCGGTGTCTCAGATCCTGCACATAAAATGACTTTTTCTGCGGCAACAGCGTCTGCGAGTCGAAAAATCGCGCCAATGTTGTAGGTGTCCAATACATTATCCAGCACAATATAGGTTGGATTCTTTTTTAATTTCTTGTAAACATCAGGATCACCTTTGCTGAGTCGGAGTTGTTTGGCGTCGAGTTTTATCATTGACGCATTATAGCATTGTGGAGAATAATTAAGGCACGAAGTACTTAGTTAGTCGTAGCTCTCACATCTGATGAACTGTCACCGGAGCTTGAAACCTCGGTTTCTTCTGATTTTCTTACCGCTTCTTCTTCCCGTTTTGCTTCCTCAAATTTTTTGGCTGCCTGGCGTGCTTCTTGTACTGCTCTTCGCGCTTCTTCTATTTTTTCTTTTTGTATGTCTGTAAGTTTTTCTTGTCGTTTTTTAACAACTGTCAGCTCTCCTGTTTTTACTTTTACGAGTTGTTCGTTTTTTTCTTCAATTGCTTTTTGGATCGCTTCCTCTCTTTTGGTAAGTTCTTTTTTCGCAGCAGATGTCGCCTGTTTCTCTAGCTCTATCAAATCGTGCTCGATATCTTTTGTAGACTGCTCAGCTTGTTCAACTTCATCAGACACCTCTGCTTCTAGCCCTTCTTCAATTTCCTGTTCCAAAAGTTCTGGAGGCAACTCGTCCTCTACTTCTACTTTTGCCAGTTTTACTTCCTCCTGAGCAGCTTTTAGCTGTAATCTGAGACTGCCGTCTGATTGATCTACCAACACCCGTAACACATCTCTATGCGTTCTCATCGAGTCATTTAAGTCTCTTGCAAGAAGACTCACATCTTTTCCTTGAGCAGCAGCTTCACGAAGATGCCCGGAAGCGAGCGCGTTTTCTTTCTTAAGCCCAGCAAGCGCTATATCAATTCCTTTTTTATCATCACGTGAAAGCATAAGCCGTAGTTCTGCCATACGTTCTCCAGCGATTTGTGATCTTACTCTTGCTTTGCTTTCAGGAGTCAATGCTGCGATAAGTCTTACTTCTTGAACGAAATTATCCAAAAAATACAACGGGCTGTCTGGGAGGATAAATCCCGGACCAGATGTAACCGGAGGAAAAGTCAGCTCAGATGCAACTGTTGATTCACCAAGCACTTGCTTTTTGTGATGTGCATAGACCACATTGCCACAAGGCAAAAATGAGACTGCGATAGCTGCAAGAAAAAAGTATACAAAAAAACTCAGGCAGAGCTTCTTCATATGTATATTGTGATCCTAAACTCACGCAGTTGTCAAGCCTGCCTGCCGGTCTTCGACACTGAGGGATGAGCTCTCAGGCTCAGACTCGAATGAGCAGGCAGGCCTATGGTATTGCTTTGCCCAAGCTTTTTAGCTCCGTTATACTTGATACAAAATACTTGATACCTTATACTGGGGAAATGACTGCCACTGGACACGCCGTAATTGGAACCGTTATCGCTGCGCAGTTTGCTAATCCGATCATTGCCATTCCTCTTGCGATTGTCTCCCACATTGCCGCAGATCTTTTCCCCCATTGGGATTCAGGAACGAACATAAGATCAAAAACCAAGCATCGTTTCTTTATTGAAGCAATGATAGATATAGGTGTAGGTTTTATCCTTTCGTACCTTATTGCATTTCTTTTTTTCCCGCAGGTACACGCTTCGTACCTTTTTCTGATGATTATTGCAGCACAGTTACTTGACTGGCTATGGGTTCCATACAAATTCTTAGGATGGCATTTTCCTCCTTTTTCAACAGCATTGAAGCTGGGAAAAATAACCAATACCAAACTCGATAAGCCCTGGGGCATAATCTTACAGATCTGGGTATTGCTTCTTCTGATCGGCTTTGCAAAAGTGCTATAAATAATCATGACCGATCTACAAGTTCCTCCACCAACCTCCCAAACTACTGCACCAAACAGCAATATTCCTGCAACAACTTCTCCCCCACCTTCCATTCCCTTAGCTACTCCAACGATAACACAAAAAAAATCACGGTTGCCCCATATACTCATCGTTTATGGACTAATCGGATTTATCGGAACTCTTCTGAGCACACAAGGACTTGAAGCAGGACTTATGCAGATTGTTTCCCTATACAAAGATCTCGGTCTTGTCTCTGGCAATCTCAATACCACACATTTATATTTGGCAATTGCTATATCCCTTGCAGCTGCATTATTTCAAATAATCGATGGGCTATATTTGCATCACAAACAAAAAAATGACGGGCGTGTTAGCGGAATAGACCGTCTCGTTGCGTATATCTTTTTACTTCTCGTACCGCTTTTTGCCGTTCCCTTTTTTATTCTGGCGGTAAAATAATCCTACTCTCTTTTTCTTGACTTCTCTTAGTGCAGTTGAAATACTTGAGATATGGATCCGGAACAACAGCCACCTCAATCAACACAAACGCCACCTGAAAACGCACCACAAAACCCTACTTTACCTAAAAAACCATTTTCGAAAAAAAAGATAGTTATTATTGTTTTAGGAATTCTGTTCTTTCTTTTTCTTGGTCTTCCTATATCAGGATACATATTATTCCAAACTAAAGATCCATTAAGTAAATGGATCGGAAATGAAAGTAATATTAAGACAACTCCTTCTGTCACAAATACTATCTCTCCGACTCCAGACCCAACTGCGGATTGGAAAACGTATAGAAATGATAAATACGGATTTGAGTTTAAATATCCTGTAGAATACATAGAAGAACCACAAGAAAAACCCTATATTGCATCTATAGATGAAACACCACTGAGGATTTCTGTAAAGTCAAAATCTCAAGAGAAAGCTGGTTTTACACTAACAATGATAGATGTATACATGAATGAATCTTCTTTTCACGACTTTGACAACCTTAATGATTGCGATATTGATAAACATCCCGGTACGGAACTAGGTATTGTGCCTTGTGCTTTTGAAAAACCGCAGATGACTAAAGTGGGAGATAAAAATGCCAGAAAGTTAAATATTTGGGTAGCAGATACGTTTTCTCGCCCTTACATCCAAACAACCGAAAAACCATTTTTAGAGATTTCAGCAGGCCCATTTCACAGCGCTGTTGACCTTGACCAAATTCTCTCCACCTTCAAATTCACTGAGTAAAAATGTCATTCTGACCCGCCTTTGGCGAGGGAAGAATCCAGAGATGTTTCGCTCCACTCAACATGACATTCTGAGAATTACGCGTATTTGGCTCTGTGTTGGAGAATATTTGCCCAGGTGAGCGCCCGCTCTGCCCAATCATACTTATCTTCTTGATGTCGATCTTTTAACAGCTGTTTAAATTCGTTTACAAACCCATCAAATGTTTTTTGAAAACGTATTGATACATCACTACGAGCAATCGTTGACATATACTGTTTTGTCTCATCTAAAAATTGATCTACTCGTCGTTGCTTGCTCTCGTTATCTACCAGTATCCAATCACTAACTCTGGCTAAATTAACAGATATGTCAAGAATTTTCTCGTTCGGAGTTAACTTGTTTATATAATCCATATATTATTTAAGTAATCGTTTTACAACGAGATCAAATATTTTACGCATCTCAACAGACATAATATCACGACTAAGATTTCCTTGAGAAGGACGAACATTTATCATTGAATTGTAGTCTATCACATCACTATCCAAATCCAGTCCTCCGCCCCATAGATCATTTTGATGAGAACCATCTTGTAAAAGCATCTGCTCGGCATCAACATGTTTTTTTCCTCCAGCAGCAAGTATTTCGCATTCAACATCCACAACAATTTTAATATACCCATCAAAATCTTCTGCCATTTTTTCTATCTCTTCTTCTGAGGCTTTTTTGCGAATAATTAAGATCACATATTCTATTTTACCACGAATTGCTTTTACAACATTTTCCTGAAATACTTGAGGCATGGAAGAAAATAAAATCCTGTCAGCCACACCTCAAGCCACTCCACCGATCGTAAATCAAACCTCTGCGCCACCGACTATTCAGCCACCTGCAAGAAGCAAAAAAGTGTTTGTCATAGTTTTAGTCGCGCTACTCATACTCACCCTCGCAGCCGGAGGGATTGCTTACAAGTATCTTACTAACTACAACAAACCTTGTGCTACTGTATTAACATGGGGAAGAAATATTCAAACAAATACTTGCAAACAATATCCAAGCTCTTGTATCCCTGAAGGTTGGAAAGCAGATCAATCATGTAAACCATCTCCCGCCCAATATCCTGACCCAACCGCTGATTGGAAAACGTATACTTACCAAAATATATCTTTTGAATATCCCCAAGATTGGGTCGTTGTGTTTGATAGTAAGGTCGCAAACCAGCCTAATGGTTTTTCTCTACATGCTCAACATAAAAATGCTCAGGGTTATCAGCCTGATGGATTTTACTTAAGTACATATGATAGTGGGAGCAACTATAGAACAAGTCAAGAAAAAACTTTTTCTAAAATCGGAGATAGCGGAGAAGATCGAATAAGATTTGAAGAAGGCAGTGTGTCAATCTTTTCAAGTTGCGCATTTTACAGCCAAGACCAAACTATACTGAATATCTGTAACCAAATTCTCTCCACCTTCAAATTCACACAACCCTAATGTCATTCTGACCCGCCTTTGGCGAGGGAAGAATCTCTAAATAGATGTTTCACTACTCTCAACATGACATAATTAAATGATGAAACACTACTACGTCTACGTCTTAACTAACAAATCAAACAAGGTTCTCTATATAGGTGTCACAAATAATTTATTAAGAAGAGTTTATGAACACAAAAATAAAATTATTGAAGGATTTACTAAAAAATATAATTTGACTAAATTGGTCTATGCTGAAGACTTTAGTTACGTTAATGATGCAATTGCAGCAGAAAAAAAGATAAAAGGTTGGCTCAGGATCAAAAAAGTAAAACTAATAAAATCTAAAAATCCAGGCTGGAAAGATTTGACTAAGCAACTTGAGGAGTTCTTCAATCTTAAGAGATCTAATCGGGATTAGATCCTTCGTTACACTCAGGATGACATTATTGGCTTTTTAACATCTTCCAACTTCTCCCGCATGCGGGCCATCGGCTCTGGGCCTCAGGCTCATGAGATCTCGCTTTGCTCGACACGCTGCAAAAATATTATGTTTTCAAAACAGGTTGCTCTTTCTTGATATCTTCAAGTTTCCAAGCGGCAAACGTGCAGGCGGGATAATTTGAGCAACCGAAGAATTTTCGACCTCTGCGCGTTTTTTTGATAATCACATTGCCTTTATCCTTTGGACAAAGTAACCCAGTCTGCTCAACAAATGGCTTGGTGAATTTACAGTCCGGAAAGGTACTGCAGGAGAAAAATTTTCCAAATCTTCCAGTTCTGATTACCAGATTTCCCTGCCTGCCGGCAGGCAGGCCTTTTGTGCACTCAGGACAGACTTCGTCTGTCTGCTCAACTTCTATCTTCACCCGCTCCGCATTTTTGACAGCTTTTAACTGCTTCTCAAACGTTTTATAAAACTCTTTCATCATCTTGACCCATTCTTTTTTCCCATTTGCAACTTCATCCAGATCATCCTCCATCTGCGCGGTAAAGGGAATGTCATCGATATCTCCGAAGTTATTTACCAGAAAATCATTGACCGCGACACCAACTGGCGTTGGCTCAAAGCGCTTTTCAACCCGCTCGACATACGCTCTATCAACAACTGTTGAGATAATTGAGGCATACGTTGAAGGACGACCGATACCTTCTTCCTCCAGTGCTTGGATAATAGATGCGTCGTTATATCGCGGAGGTGGAGCGGTTTCATGTCCTTCTGATCGAATATCACACAAAGATAAACGCTCACCTTGGACATAACGAGGAAGTTTGGTATCTTGCAAAGCTTGTGGATTAACCTTAAGGAATCCATCGAACTTCAGTACCGATCCGTTTGTTTTAAAGCGGTAGGTACCCTTTGTCATTCTGGTCGAAGATCCAGAATCTGATTCTGGAGTCGCTTTGCTCCCCAGAATGACAGGAGAAGCATCGACAATGACAGTTGTCGATTCTATGATTGCATCCGCCATCTGAGAAGAAACCGTTCTTCGAAAAATCATCTCATACAATTTTGTATAATCTCTTCCTAGATCTTGCTCAACCTCTTTAACAGTTCGGCTGATTTTTGTTGGTCGTATGCCCTCATGCGCTTCCTGTGCTAGTTTTTGTTTGGTAGTAAAGACTCGTACTTGTGGTGGTAAATACTTCTGCCCATACGTTTTTTCAACATATGTTCGAATTGCAGCTATCGCAGATGTCGATATCGTCACCGAATCAGTTCTGTGATACGTGATATGTCCTTCCTCATAGAGTTTTTGTGCAAGACTCATCGTCCGTTTTCCTGAAAATCCGAGCCTCCGGCTCGCATCCTGCTGCAATGTTGAGGTAATATATGGTGGCAGAGGTGACCTTCGAGTTTCTTTTTCATCCACTTCAGAAACAATCCAACTCACACTTTTTTCCTGCAATTTATGTAATATTGTTTTTGCTTTCTCTTCAGGATTTAAGGAAGTTTTTGCATACGTATATTGTCCGTCATATAAATCAATCGTTTTCTTTGTTTCTATTGACTTTCCATCGATCTGAACCAACTCAAACTCGACCTCTCCATTTGTCATTCTGGTCGAAGATCCAGAATCAGATTCTGGAGTCGCTTTGCTCCCCAGAATGACATCTTCTTTCTTGTTACTTGTTACTTGTTTTTTGTTGCTTAGCATCGCGTGTATTGTCCAATAGGATTCTTTTTTAAATTTCTCAATTTCCCTTTCTCTCTCAACAATGAGTCGTAGCGCAACACTCTGGACTCTTCCCGCAGATAACCCTCTTCGTACTTTTTGCCATAACACCGGGGAGATTTGGTAACCGACAAGGCGATCAAGTACTCGCCGTGCTGTCTGTGCATCGACTAAATGATTATCCAGATCCCGTGGATGTTCAAACGCTTCTTTGATTGCTTCTTCTGTTATTTCGTGGAAAACAACGCGATTAAATGTAATTTTTTTCCCTTTTCCCTGCAGGAGTTCTTTGATGTGTGCCGCAATCGCTTCGCCTTCTCTATCAGGGTCTGTTGCAAGAACGATTGACGTAATACCTTTTGCAGAAGATTTCAGATCTGCAATTATTTTTTTCTTATCCTCAATAACCTCAAGCAGAGGTTCAAAATCATGCTCGATGTCAACACCAAGCTTACTTTTGGGAAGATCTATCAAATGCCCCATGGAGAATTTGATAATGTACTCATCGCCGAGATATCGCCCGATGGTTCGTGCCTTTGTGGGTGATTCTACGATAACTAATTGCTTCATAATACAAAAATGTCATCCTGAACGACCTGCCTGCCGGCAAGGCAGGAGTGAAGGATCTCGCTTCGCTTGAGATTCTTCGGCTACACCTCAGAATGACAATGTTTAAACTATTGTAGTTTACATTATACGAGATGTGTCAAGTAATCATTCCAAAAACTACCCGGGATCCTTCCCTGAAAAACTCATAGTGGACACCTTTTTGCCTGTAGACGACTTATAAATAGGTTCTGCCTGATAATGACCACAGGTATTTTTGCGAGGATCAGATATATTTATTGAAGATACATGATCAAAGACTACAACTGAGAGAATGTTCACGCTGCATGATTAAAGGGAGATTCAACATTATCTAATAGAGCAATTGCGTTAACAT
>Ga0209542_10011700_pt1 | contig 15514 bp, 23 predicted proteins | sample RifCSPhighO2_01_FD_184028 | JGI IMG/M metagenome (GOLD analysis project Ga0209542, IMG submission 184028) | Soil microbial communities from Rifle, Colorado - Rifle CSP2_plank highO2_0.1 (SPAdes) (version 2) | ecosystem: Environmental > Terrestrial > Deep subsurface > Rock core/Sediment ... | reverse complement strand
TCGAAGATAGACTCCTGCATAGATATGGGGGCGTTTCTGTTGATTGGGAAAGGGGAGAGATATTAGTAGATTTTGACGTTCCTATAAAAAGCTTTGATGGTTCTAAAAGTGAAGATAGAATATTAACCATGATTCCACACTACTCTGAACAATTAAAATAGTAAAAAAAGGATTCGGCATAATTAATTATTTCTCAGAAAAAAATTTACTTCAAAAACTTCTTAATTTCTTCGCCTTCAAATCTTGTTATCTTTTCTTCTTTGTTTAAGATAAAGGCAAGTTCAAATCTGCTTATTTCAAAGTTCTTATCTAAAATGTCTTTAAATATTTTAAGACCGAATTTTATTCCATCATGAACATTAAGTTCTTCTTTAAATTCTCTCCTTAAAATTTCTTTTATTTTTTCGTCATTTTCTCCTATTGCTGTCGCTTTATAAGAAGTGTAATTTCCTGTGATGTCTGTTGTATAAAGATAACCTTTATTCTTTAATGAACCTGCAATCATTATAGCAACTCCGAATGGTCTTGCTCCGCCGTATTGAGTGAATGCTTGTTTTTTGTCTGCAATTGCTTTTATTATTGTTATTGGCTCAACAGGAGAGTCATAAGTAACTTTATTTTGCTGTGCTAATACTTGAGCCATGTCAACAAGAACTCTGGCGTCGCTTGTTATTCCCGCTGAACTTCCTATAATGTGGTTGTCTATCTCAAAAATTTTATTTTGTGATTCTGGAGCTATCAGTTTATCTCTTACTCTTTTATCTGCAATTATTAGAACTCCGTCTTTGCAGTTTAAACCAATTGAGGAGCTTCCTAACCTAACTGTTTTTTCCGCATATTCAACCTGAAGCAGATGTCCATCTGGAGAAAACATAGTGGCTGCTCGGTCATAGCCCATTGCTTGATGTTGCATTTCTGTTGGCATTTCCATTTTAGAATTCACCTATCTTTTTATAATAAATAAGGGGATATTTAAGCTTTACTGAAGTAATTTTATAAGCTAATTAATCTTTGAATATATAGTTGGAGGTTTGAGATGAAAGAATTTGACTACTATATTTTTATTGATTATTCTGAGAATTTAATAGGACACAATATTATTGAATGTAGTAAAGCTAAAGAACTCTTACCAAAAATTTCTAAAATAAAACACTATAAAGAAGTTAATCAAAAAAACCAGTATCTAAAGGCAATACGAAAAATGTTTGATAAATATAACATTACTGATTATTTCCTGAAATATAAAGTTAAAAAGATGGTTCAAACTTTAGAGATATTTGCAGACATAGCAGATTTTATTGTAACTCGCAAAAATTCCAAGATATTTATTTCCTTAGACGATAATCAATCATCTAATTTTGAGAGATTGGTTAAAGATGTTGAAGGGAATAAAGTTTTGGTTGTAAAAGAGGGAAAATTAAGGAAGAATTCATTTGAGCATAGACTAAGTTTAATTATTGATAATCTTCTAAACTTAGAGAGAATAAAAAATGAAAATAAATAATGTAGAAGTAAACATAAAGGTAGACCCGTCAATCCTACCGCAGAAATTGTGAAATTTCTGTGCTTCAAACTCTTGCGAGTTCAAAGTAACCGCATCATCCTTTCGGAGCACGGGATTCGTCAGGGTCTACTATTTGATAAAGTAGAAGACAAATTGAACTATAAATATTTAACTATTCTTGAAAATATAAGGCGTATCCTTTTGAATCGTTTAAATTATTATATTACCGATAGATATTAAAAGTAATTTCCCTCCTTTTAATTATGGGTTGGAAGGATTGGTCTTATTGGTTTAAAGGTGGATTTATATTTGGGTTGATTAGTATTATTGGTAGTCTTCTTTGGTTGGGTTATTATATTCCAGCTTTTTCCAAATTATTCTTTAATTTTTGGCTTGCTGTTGTTCTTTCGCCTGGGCAGTTTTTAGCTCTTTTAGGTTTGATGGGTCCACAAGGGGATATTTCTATTTTTAAACTTCTTGGGACTTGGGCGATAGGGCTTGTAATTTCATTAATTATTTATTTTATTGTTGGAGCTGTAATTGGCTGGATATATGGGAAGATTAAGAATAGAAATTAGGAATTACTTTGACTTCTTAAGAAAATCCTCTGTAGTTTTTATGTCCTCAATTGAACTGAAATTAATCCAATAGTCCTTTATCTGTATAACTTTAACTTTTCTTTCTTTTGCTAGAGCAGTTAAAGCGTCTGTTATTTCATACTCTCCTCTTGGAGAGGGTTTTAGTTTTTTTATTTCCTCAAAAATTTCTGGAGTAAATTTGTATGCTCCTGCATTAATTAATCCAGTTATTATGTCTGGAGCTTTTTCTCTTATTCTTACCAGAAAATCTTTATCTGTGATTAATTCTCCGAATGGTCTTGAATCTCCTTTTATGGAAAGTATCTTTGAGTATTCATCTTTTTCTTTTAAAGATTTTAAATCAATAGGCGAATATAGGTTATCTCCCATTAGTACAACAAACTGGTTATTTCCAGCCCAATCTTTTAATAAATTTATTGCGTCTGCGGTTCCTTTTTGCTCTTTTTGTTCAATAAAATTAATTTTAAATTTATTTTTGCGACACCATTCTACTATCTGTTCGCCCTTGTATCCTATAATTATTGCAATGTCATCAAAACCTGCTTTGTATATATTATTCAATAAATATTCTAAAAAAGGTTTGTTGTTTACTAAAATTAAGGGCTTTGGCGTATGTTCTGTAAGTGGCCTCATTCTCAAACCTTTTCCCGCTGCTAAAATTGCGCATTTCATGTTTTCCCTCTTATTTCTTCAATTTGCTTTTTAAATTTTGGTAGGTCTACTTTTATGATATTCCAAACTATATTTAAATCCAACCCAAAATACTTATGTATAATTATATCTCTTGTTCCGCTTATCTCTTTCCAAGGTATTAATGGATAGTTTTCCTTGAATTTTTGAGGCAAATTTTTGACTGCCTCTCCAATTATCTCGATTGCCCTTACAATAGCATATTGTTTCAATTCGTCTTTTTCAAAATCATTTTTTGACAAGTTATCTGAGAATTTCTCTATTTTATTAATATTTTCTAAAATGTGTTCTAGGAATACACTTAAATCTTTTTCACTCATAATATTCTCTCCTCTTCAGAAAGTATTTTCTTTTTGAGCAAAGAATGAATTGAATTATAAGTTATCAAATCAACTTTTTTACCTAATTTATTTTCAAGTTCATATTTAATCTTGACGAATCCTAGCCCCATATCTTTAGGAGGTTCTATAATTAAGTCTATATCGCTATTTTTTCTTTGTAATCCCTTTGAATAACTACCAAATATACCTGCTTTCCTTATTTTATTCTTTTTTAGTATTGGAATTATACTGATTTTTATTTTCTTTATATTTTTTTTTCTTTTATTTTCCAGATTTATCTTATCTGCTTCTAATATCTTTTTATTTAATAAATTAATATTTAGATTTACTCCTAAATAAGTCCTATCTTTCTTTATTTTCCTATCTTTCCTTATAGATATAACTCTGTAAAAGTACTTTCTATTATTTCTTTCTTTTATCTCTGTGTAAGCCATATATTTTGTACGGGTACAAACTTTATAAACCTTTACAATTTGTAATAACAAATAATGACTTAGATAATAGACTCCTTGAAGAAAAGATATAAAACACAAATCTTTATAATCTTAAAATATAGTCTTTTTATATGGCAGTTGTAACAGCAAGAATAAAAGTAAAAGGTAAACACTTTGAGACTCATGTTAATCTTGATGAGGCTTTGAAGCTTAAGGCAGGGAATGGAGATATACTTTCTGCTAGTGCCTCAAAAGGAATTTACTACGATGTAGATAAAGGAACTCTTGCCTCTAAATCTGATCTTAATGAAGCTTTTGGAACTGAAGATAATTATGAAATTGTTAAGACTATAATTCTTAAGGGAGAAGTTCAGAAGACACAAGAATTTCGAGATGAAGAAAAAGAAAAAAAGATAAAACAAATAATTGCAATTATTGTAAGAAATGCGGTTGACCAACATGGAAGACCTTATACCGAAGACAGAATAAAAAGAGCTATTGGTGAAATTCATTTTAGTTTTGATAAAAGAACTGCTGAGCAACAAGTAAATGAACTTATTGAAGCACTTAAAAAAGTAATACCTATAAGGGTTGAGACGAAAAGAATTAAAATTATTATTCCTGCTCAATTTTCTGGACAAGTTTATGGTTTAATTAAAGATTATAAAGAAAGTGAAGAGTGGCTTCCAAATGGCTCTTTACAGGCAATATTAAATATTCCTTCTGGAATGCAGTTGGACTTCTATGATAAGCTTAATCATATCACTCATGGCGCTGTTCAGAGTGAGGAATTGAAGGGTTAATTTTTTATAGTTGATATCTTTTATTTCATTATGGTAGATTTTAATATCATTATTCTTGCTGTTGTCTTTTTGATAGGATTGGCTATAGCTTATTGGATTGGAAATAAAGTTGGACATGGAAATAGAGAGAGGTATTGGCTTGAACAATTACCTTTGGAAAGAAAAGATGCGATTATGAAATCAAGAGCTGTTTTGGGCGGTCAGTTTTCAGAACAATTAGCTCCATTTTTACCTAATTTTGATAATCTTCCTACTGAATGTAGATTTATCGGTAAACCGATAGACTTTTTAGTCTTCAAGGGAATGGATGAGAAAAATATAAGTGAAGTTGTATTTGTGGAAGTTAAAAGTGGAAAGTCAAAGACCACTCCTGTTGAAAAGAGTCTTAAAGATACTATTGAGAATAAGAGAGTTAGATGGGAAGAGTATAGAATTCCGGATGAGCTGACGAAGAAGAGGGATGATGAAGTATGAATATCATATATCAAGCGTTCTAATATATTTTCCGAATATCTTATGAAATTTCTCTCCCCAACTTTGAAGCCATCCAAATGCACTATCCCAAGATTCTTTTTGAGTCATATCAATCCTAGAAGTTAATTTTATTCTACTAGCTTTTTTTGCCTGAAGTTCCATCCAATCCAGATTCGCTCCAAGTTCTTTTTCTATACTTTCCTTGTTATCTAATAAAGCATTAAATAATTCCTTATTATTTGAAATCCAAATTTCACAACCGACAGCACCTTCTTTTGTATTAACACTAAGAGATATATGTGCTTTGGAACTACCTAGAGCTAAATCATACCAATGATGTGGTTTAGCATCTCTAAGTCTAAGAATTGTCTTATTCGCCTTTGCAAATTCATTAAACCTAGTCCAAAATTCTAATTGTAACTTTTTTGTCTCTGTAAGTTCTTCTGATTCTATATTTCTTTTAACTTCTTTAACCCAATTATTAGGCTGGACAATAATATTAAATTTGGGAGCAGGTAAAGAGTTTCCAATCTTCCAGACCTCCATCTCTATTAAAAACAAATTTATCTCTTCATCTGTATGTTCATTTAACCAATCAACTGCCTTTTGATGTTCTGGTCGTGCTTCTTCAACTATCCAAATAATAATATTAGCACTATGTCCTGAAGCATAGGTTATAACTTTACCTAAATGGTCATGGTCTGTTGGTTCAAGTTGATTCTCAATAATAATCTTCCTTTCAGAACCTTCTTCTTGAGCTAATATATCCAGATGAAAGTCCCCTACTGCCTCTTCAGTTTTAACGGAGTCAATATCAATATCAATTCCTATCTCATCGCCCAATAGTTTCATATTTTCTGGTTTAGCCAACCAATTAGTAAAATCTAATGCTTCATGATTCCAGACCTCTCTTAAATCGACCTTGTCTAATACATCTAATTCTTGTTTATTCATAAAAAATCCAGAAAGACACCTTATTTAAAGGTTTGTAAGAGTTTTCTTTTTTGTCCTATCCGAAAACTTTAAAAACCTTTAATATTCCTATGAATAAAGGAAAAAAGTCAGCAGAACGATTACTATTATTCTGTTGCAGATTACTATTAATATGAACGAAGATTACGGCAATGAAAATTATACTGGGGAAACCTCTGTTCCTTCTGAAGAAACTAAGAGAAAAGTTGTTGTTCCTGGAGAAATAATTGTTTCTGGAGAAGATTATCTTCCTGGAGAAGGTACAAGAAGAGAGGGTAAAGATGTTATAGCAAGTAGATTTGGGCTTGCTGAAGAAATGGGAAAAGTTGTGAGAGTTATTGCTATTTTTGGTGCATTTATTCCTAGGAGAAATAATATTGTTATAGGAAGAGTTACCGATATAAACTTTTCAGGATGGATGATTGATGTTGATTCTTCTTCGTCTGGATTCTTGTCTCTTGAAGAATGTCCAAGATTTATTAATAGACATGAAATGGATCAATATCTTGCAATAGGAGATGTTGTTTCTGCGAAAATATTTGGAGTTAAGTCAAAAGGTCTTGATTTATCTTTAAAGGGAAGAGGATTGGGAAAATTAGAAGGCGGTTTTGTATTTAGAATAACTCCTTCAAGAGTACCTAGAGTAATAGGTAGAGAAGGAAGTATGATAGGTTTAATAAAGGAAAAAACAGGATGCAATATAACAGTTGGACAGAATGGATGGATATGGATAAATGGACCTGATTTTGACTCGCAAATAAAAGCAAGGAATGCTATTGAAATGGTTGCTGAAAAGGTTCATGTGAGTGGTTTGACTGAATTAATGGAAAAATGGTTTGAAGAAAATGACAAATAAAAAAAATATTGAAAGAAGCGATGGAAGAAAGTATGATGAACTTAGAAAGATAACTGCTAAAGTGGGGATTATTCCTAATGCTGACGGCTCGGCTCTATTTGCTCTTGGAAAAACAATTGCTATTGCGGCAGTTTATGGGCCAAGACAATTACATCCTCAACATATGCAGAATCCATCAAGAGCTGTTTTAAGATGTAATTATGACTTGTTAAGTTTTTCTGTATCTGATAGAAAAAAACCTGGTCCTTCAAGAAGATCTCAAGAAATTTCAAAAGTAACTGAGTGGGCTTTGGTTCCAGTTTTGGACCTTAGAGAATTTCCTAATACAGTTATAGATGTACAGATTTATATTTTACAGGCCGATGCAGGAACAAGAACTGCTGGAATAAATGCTGCTTCAATGGCGTTAGCACATGCTGGAATTCCTATGAAAGATTTAGTATGCTCTGTTGCGATTGGAAAAAATGATAAACAACTTCTTGTTGATTTGACAAAAGAAGAAGAAGATTATAAAGATGGAGAGGGAGCAACCGATTTTGCTTTTGCAAAACCTGCAAATTCAAAAGAATATTCTTTAATGCAGATGGATGGAAAAATACAACCTGACTTAATGAAAGAAGTTTTGGACTTAGTTGATAAGTCTTGTGAAAAAATATATCATGCACAGAAAGAAGCTTTAAAGGAGGCAGTTAACTTAAAATGAGTTCGATGGATGTAACAAATCAAACTAAAGAAACTTTGAGACTCATGTTTCTTGAAAATAAAAGATTTGATGGTAGAAAAGTCTTTGATGTAAGAGATTTTGAAATTAGTTATAATGTTTCTGATAAAGCAGAGGGTTCTGCTAGAATAAAAATGGGAAAGACAGATGTTGTTGTTGGAATAAAACTTTCTCCTGGTGCACCTTATCCTGATTCTTTAGATAAAGGAAATCTAATTGTTTCCGCGGACCTTCTTCCACTAGCTTCTCCGAGATTTGAATTTGGACCACCTGGTTTTGAAGGAATAGAACTTCCGCGTCTTGTTGATAGAATAATAAGAGATTCGGATATAATAGATTTTTCAAAATTAGTTATAACTCCTAAAGAAAAAGTCTGGAATCTTTATATTGATATATATCCTATAAATGATGATGGTAGTTTGATAGATGCGGCTACTATTGCTGCTGTTGCCGCAATTTATAAGACATTTGTTCCTGAATTGGACTCTGAAGGAAGAGTAAATTATGATAAAAAGTCAAAAGTAAAGTTACCTATAAATGATAAAGTTGTACCTGTATCTTTTAGTTTTTATAAACTTGGAGAAGCTTTGATATTGAATCCTACAAGAGAAGAGGAAGAGGCATGTGATACTAGAATAACTTTGGGCTTATCAAAATGGAATGGACAATATATGATGAATTCTTGCCAAAAAGCTGGAGAAATGGTTCTTAGTAACGAAGATGTATTAAAAATATCCGAAGTACTTCCTAAGAAATATGATGAGGTAAGCGAAAAGCTTAAAAAGTTTTTTTAGGATTTTAATATGATGAAACAAGAACAATTCACAAGATATGAGAAGGCCAGAATAATTGGCGCTAGAGCATTGCAGATTGCTATGGATGCACCGATATTGTTAAAAATGACTAAAGAAGAATTGGAAGAGATAAAATATGATGCTATAAAAATAGCAGAATTGGAGCTTAGTGGAGGCATTTTACCAATAACTATACACAGACCAAACCCTAGGAGGGGCAAGGAAAGATTGGATGCTATCAGAGATGAGGAATTAAGTGATGAGGAATTGATTGAAAAGGAAAAAGAAGTTGAAAAAGAGATAATTGAGAAAGCTGGAGAACTTGGATTTGTTGAACAAGATGAAGTAGAAGAGTTAGAGACTACTGAAGAAGAGAATTAGAAAGTATAAAAAGCTTGTAATCTATTTTAATCAATGAGGATTGATATTATTTCTGCTAAGAAAATAAAAGATTCAAGAGGAGAATATACAATTGAAGTTTCAGTTAATGGTGTGAATGCCTCTTCTCCATCTGGGAAATCAAAAGGAAAATATGAGACTCCTTCCTATCATAATTCTTTAGAGTGGAATGTAAAAGCAATAAATTCATTTAAAGAATTAAAAAATATTGAAATAAAATCTTTTGAGGATTTGAGTAAAGTAGAAAATTTAGTAAGAAAAAAATTTAATTTAAAAAATGTTAAGGAATTTGGAGCTAACTCTCTTTTTGCTCTTGAGTCGGCAATATTGAAGGCACTTGCTAAATCTTTGAAAAAAGAATTGTGGCAGGTAATAAATTCTAATGCTTGTAACCTCCCCGTTCCTTTGGGAAATGCTATCGGTGGAGGAGTTCATTCTTATAATAAGAATAAGCCGGAATTTCAGGAGTTCCTTTTGATTCCTAGAGAGAAGAAATTTGAAGAAAATTTAAAATTAATGAATAAAATTTATTTAAAATTAGGAAAAATTCTAAAATCTAAAAAGAAAAATGATGAGGGGGCTTTGGAGTGTGATAAATCAAATGAAGAAATCCTTGAAATTCTTGGGAAATTTAAAGATATAAAAATTGGAATTGATATTGCCTCTTCAACTTTTTATAGAAATGGAAATTATTATTATAAGAAAAGAATTTTCGACAGAGAAACTCAAATAAGATATATAAATTATTTAATTGATAAATATAAAATCGCTTATATTGAAGACCCTATTTATGAAGAAGATTTTTCAGGATTCTCTAGAATTATTAAAAAATCTCTGGTTACAGGAGACGACCTTACCGCTACAAATATTAAAAGATTGAATGATAGTTTGAAATTAAATTCGATAAATGCTATGATTATAAAGCCGAATCAGAATGGCTCTCTACTTGAATTAAAAAAAATATTTGAGATTTGCAGAAAGAATAAAATAAAAACAATTTTATCGCATCGCTCTGGTGAGACTATGGATTCTGCATTATCAGATTATGCTTTTGGCTTTCAAGCAGATTATATTAAGTGTGGAATTTCTGGGAAGGAGAGAGAGGTTAAGTTGGATAGGATGGTGGAGATAGAGAGGGGTGTTTGAGGGGTTGAGTTTTAATATGAATTTTCTCAATACTTATGTCCGAAAATTATTTTTTCAAGATAAAGTTCTTTCTTCGCAAAATCATAAGAATAAATAACTCTTAACTTACTTATCCTTACGCGACAGCTTCCTTTTAAATCGGAATGTAAATGCTTATATCTTTCTGGATTTTTACTAACTTCTTCCATCTTATTCTTAATCATATCTTGAAAATTTTTATCTAATTTCCTAAAATCCTTGGAAAATTCCTTAGTTGGAAGAATTCTATAAATCATCCCAATTGTCAAATTCTCTTTTTTTTACCTGTTCTCTAGATTTCTTGTAAGAATCCATAAAATCTTTATCTGACATTAACTCTATTGATTCTATTATGGAATCAAATTCCTCTTTAACTCTAAACAAATCAGCTAATGCCTTCTTATCAATTAAAACACTTCCATTCATGAAATTCTCAAGAAAATGAAATTTAAATAACTATCTAAATAGAAAATGGTTAAAATTAAGGCTTTATTCTTTTAATTTCTTTAACTCGATCAAAATGAGAATCCAAACTTAATATTTCTTCTTTTTTATTTGATATAGCCGATTGAAGAATTAAAGCATCTTCATAATCTAAATTATATTTTTTAATCCATTTTAAGGCATTTATTCTATCTTTGAAACTTATTTGATAAAAAGATAATCCTTTATAGGCAGAAAGACTCTTGATAAATAATTCAATTGATGAAATAGAAATTTTGTTTCTGTTCATAATAATAGCTATTGAGTCTATAGTAAAATTTGTTACAATTGCCTTATATTTTCCTTCTTTTACTTCTTGTAATATCCTTTGACAGGATTCTGCCTTTTGCTGATTCAAAAGAACTTCAAGAAAAATGTTTGTGTCTATTAACATATTTTACCTCTAAAATTTTTCCTATTTCATGTTGCAATTCAACAGAACCTTTCTTTACATTTTTCATCAACCCAACAATTGATTTTACAGGTTCTTCTACTTTTTCTTCTTCAATTGAGGATGATGCCCAGTTGCTCATTGCTTCTTCTGCAGCCATACTAAAAACTCCTTTACGATATCCGAATCTTCTCATAGCTGCTCTTCTAAACATTTCTTCTATATTATCTCCAATATTTACTTTCATTTCTCCCATAAGTACTTAAGTACTTTTATAGTTTATAACCTTTTTGGTTTTGTAATTTTTCTATTGTTTTTTGCTTTAAACTTGCAAACTCTAAAAAATAATGTAATGAAAGATTTAAATATTAAACTAGATTAAGTTGTTCATGCGAAAAAAAGAGGGTTTGATTTTTGTATTTTGTTTAGTGTTATTAGTTTCTTTTGCTTCGGCATTCTGGCCTTTTACTGGTTCTTCTATAACAGGCAATATTGTAGTTGAAGATTCTACATCTCATCAGGCTAATGGGTTATTGCCTCCGAGAACTGACAACCCTCCAAATGATGCTCGTTTAAGTGCTTTGGCTATTAGAGGAAGTTGTGGAGATTATTCCGTCGCTGAACCTGTTTCCGCTGAAACAGATGATGTCTATAATGGTAATACTGCTTTGTATGGTCCAAAAAATACGATTGATAAAGTTGATGGTGCTGGAAGAACTTATTGGGCAAGTAAGAAGACTAATGATGATACTTATCGTTTTATAACATTTGATTTGGGTTCGAAGAGATGTATAAATGGTGTTGAGACTTTTGTTTATGGGAATACTAATGTTCCTGAAAACTTTCTTATAAGAGTTTCTGATGATAAACAAACTTGGGCAGATGTCGGAGTAGGATATAGTGTAAATAAGGTTGGAGTTTTTGTTAGAGGTAAATTTAGTCCTGTTGCAGCAAGATATGTTCAATTAGTTGGAGAGCCTAATAAGAGAGGTTTGGTTACAATTGCATGGTTTAAAGCAAGTAGTGCGAGTTATGTTGCTAGTAATTCACAGCCGGATGTGCCGACTCCTACTACTGAGCCAACTATACCAGGTACTGCTCCTAACAATCGCGAAGAATTGAGTCTTTCAAGTGAGAATCCTTCTGGTGAAGTTACATTGGGTGGAATGAAATATATTATTGAATTAATTTCCGCTTCTGACACATTCGCTGATATTAAAGTAACAAATGAAGCTGGACGGAGCGATGCTAAAGAAGTTGGGCAAGGACTTTTTAGGGAGATTAATGGACTTAAAATTACAGTTACAAGTGCAGATGAAACAAGTTCAAGATTATCTGCAACTGTTATTGTTGAATCTATAAGTCCCCCTTCAACCGCCGTTACCTATGAAGGAATGTTTAGGATGTTAAGAAGTAATTGTAAAACTTATACTATGGGAAGTGGAGAAGCCGAAGTGAAAAAAAACTCTGCATCTGGAGATGGCGTTTGCGCTAGTAAAAGTCCTGGTTCAATTTGTATTCTTGCTGGAAGAGTTAATGCTGATAGCCAAGGAATAACTACTGGAAATGTTTTTGCTAATGATTGTTCAAAACCTATTGTGCAAGGTCTATTGAGTGGTAAAGCTCCGCAGAATGGTTGGGCTGTTTGTTGCAAGGCTTGAGAGGAAATTTTTTCTTGAGGATAATAATCTTTAAAAATCTGGGACATTTAATCCACTATCTTGCAGGGAAAGAACTAACTGCGATTTTTATTTTTAGAAAGACTTAAATAACAACCTTAATGAAAATCTTTATGGAACGCGAACAAGCTGCAGCGATTAGAAGAGCGGTAGAGTTAGGTAAAACTCTACAATCTGTCTTAGGAGAAAAATTAAGAGATTTTTATAAAAGCGGAGGCACTATTTCTCAAGCAATAGAGGAATTTGATGTACGAAAGACGTATGGTGTTACATATAATGTTGCACGCGTCGGAATTAGGTTGGCACTTGCAGGATCAAATTGGGATAATAGAAGTTTTGAACCATATGTCGGGCTTATTGAAGATGAAACGGAGAGAGAGAAAATAAGACGTGAACATTTGGCTGAATCAGGTAAATCAATGGGAAATAAGATGTATCGTGAGGGAAAAGGAATTCATACTCAAACTCCAGAAGAAAGAAGAAAATTGGCTTTTAGAGGTGGCAAGACAATGGGAAATAAAGCTTACAGAGAAAAACTAGGAGTTCATGCGAGATCTCAATCACAAATGAGAAAGGACTCGCTTAAAGGATTGGCAGCAAGAGGAGTAACTCCTTGGTCTGAAGAAGAAAGAAAATTAGTTCATGAGCTTAAACGAGATGGATATAGAACGCTAGAAATTGCGCAATCACTAAATGGTTCTTTTCATAATGGTCAAGAAATAAGAACAATTCATGCTGTCGGTTATATTTTATGTCAATACAAAAAAGCGCAACCTAGTTAATATTAATTGCAGTCTTATTTCCTTATTCGTCCCAAGATATGAGACAAAATGTCCCACATATTTATAAGTTAAATTAATTTTATTCTTTAATGGTAAATAAATTAAGGACGGGAAGGTATCTTTACATAGAAGCTAATCCTAAAAGAAGTTCGGATGCTTTGTCTGCTTTTCCTTATCGTATAGTTCTTCGTGGCTCGGGAAATAATATAGATTATGAAGTAGCTTATGTAATTGTTCAAAAAACTCCTAAAGGTTTTAGTGCGGGTCCTTTTTTACTGATGAGAAAATATGATGCTATTCCAACAATATTGCTTCAATGTAAAACTGAAAGTTACGCGCGTGGAGAATCAAGATTCAAGTTGAGAGTTTTGGCTTTGAAAATAGCAATGAAAGATAAATCAATAGAAGGCATAGTTGATGGACTCTGAAAATGTTTAAAAGAAGAAGAAAATTATGTCACTATTAAGTAACTATAAGTAGAAAAGCTTAAATAGTGTCTTTTCCTGTGTAAATTATGATAAAGAGATTACCTTATTTAACAGCAGGAATTTTGGGATTAGCCATTGCTTTAGGTGGATGCGATAAGAGAGATTCTGAAAAACCAGATTCACAGGAAACTCAGAATACAAAACCTTATTCTCAACCTTCAACAGAAAATTCAAGAACTATTACTGGTTGGGGGAAAGCTTCACAATCTGATATAGATTTGGCTAAAAATCAAGTAAGGCGTGCTAAAAATAATGCTCTTCAAATGAAAATTGATAATATTGCAGGAATTTATGCTGGAGATAAAGTTACAAAAATTGAAGGAGGATATGCTGTTGAAAGAGAACACGACCATACTCCTTATTTAAATAAGGTCTTTGAAGAAGCAGATTTTAATAATGATGGAGATATTACTCTTGATGAGATTAATAGATTGGAAAAATTAGTTCTTAAAACTCATTCTAATTAAAGCCATTAATTTTTAAACACTTGCGGAACTGAAAACATTTAAAAACCCTTTTTATCTGGGATTAATATATTAGCACGTACTGGCTGAAACAAACCCAGAAAAACCCGTGCGCTGTTTATACTTATTTACAATGGCTAGAACAAAAAAAACATTGGAATCTGTGAAAGAAGATTCTGAAGTAATTGAAGTTAAGGAAGAAGATTCTGAAGAAACTAAGATTAAAGAAGAATCTTCTGAGAAAGAAGAGAAACAAAAGAAAGAATCAAAGATAGCTAAGCTTAAGGAAAAAGCTAAAGCCCTTGAAAAGGGAATGGGTGAAGTAAAGGAAGTTAGTCTGAAGAAAAGAGTCAAACCACAGGAAGAAGGTGGAGAGGAGACTCTTGTACCGATAGAAGATTATTTGAAATCTTCAATACATCTTGGAACTAGAGTAATAACTCCTGAAATGAGAAAATATGTTTATAAAAGAAGAGCGGATGGATTGGCCGTTTTCAATACTTCTTTGCTTGATATAAAATTAAGAGAAGGAATTGAATATTTGAAGAAATTTGCTCCTGAGGATGTTATTTTTATTTGTAAAAGAGAAGCTGGATGGAAAGCAGCAGAATTGTTTTCAAAATCAACTGGAATAAAAGTATTTACTAAAAAATATCCTGCTGGAATATTGACAAATACAACTTTAGAAAACTTTATGGAAACTGAACTTGTCTTTATTGTTGACCCGTGGCTTGATAAAAATTCTCTTAATGACGCATTGAGAATAAAGATACCTGTTTTGAGTATATGTGATACCAATAATTATACACAAGGAGTCACAAAAATAATTCCTGGAAATAATAAGAGTCCGAAAAGTATAGGTATGATTTTGTATCTTCTTGCAAAGCATTACGTTGAAAGTAGAAAATTGGAAAGAGAAGTCCCACCTATAACTGAATGGATTGAAGGTTGGGAAACTTTGGTTCCTCCTAAATAGGTTTATAAATAATAAAAATTCAGATAGAATTTCTGTAATCTATGGAATTGAACAATATTTTTTTGAAAGAAATGCCGAATTTCCAACTTCAAATATTAGTGTTGAAGTTAGTGTTGCAAATTCTGGAAGAGCAAAAATTTCAGAAATTTTACATAACGGAAAACCAGTTGAAATAAATTATACAAATAATAAATAAAACCTAGTTATCGACGAATTTTATAAAAAATAATTACGAAACATTTATATATCAATTCTTTCTGAGTAGAATACAAAATGTTAACTTTAGTGAGTGCCTTAATGTTTGTCGTCGGAAAAAATAAAATTTCCGAAATTTTATTAAGGTATGATGTAGGCATGCAAGTGAAGTTGAACTAGTTATATTCTTTTAAAGTCTAGATAGACAACAACCAGGAGGAGAGTGTCGTTGACAATATCAATGTACTTAACAACAAATCCAGTTGATCCTGCTGGAGGTTGCGGCTATCTGGTTTGCAATTAGA
>Ga0209542_10011699_pt1 | contig 15514 bp, 18 predicted proteins | sample RifCSPhighO2_01_FD_184028 | JGI IMG/M metagenome (GOLD analysis project Ga0209542, IMG submission 184028) | Soil microbial communities from Rifle, Colorado - Rifle CSP2_plank highO2_0.1 (SPAdes) (version 2) | ecosystem: Environmental > Terrestrial > Deep subsurface > Rock core/Sediment ... | reverse complement strand
GAGACCTTCGGCAGCCACGGCACGCTTATGATAGGCGGCGAGGTCCGCACGAAGGCGAAAGTGGATTTCGAAAGAATCGCCCGGAAAGTATACAAAGATATCGGCTACAAAGAAAAGCTTGAGGTATTCGTGCGCGTCGCGCAGCAATCGCCCGATATCGCGATGGGAGTGGACACGGGAGGCGCGGGAGATCAGGGCATCATGTACGGGTACGCGACGAACGAAACGAAAGAATTCCTGCCGAAAGGGGTCGTCCTCGCACATGCGCTCGCGCGCCGACTCGAGAAGTTGCGCCGCGACGGCACGCTTAAATGGCTCAAGCCCGACGGCAAGACGCAGGTGACCATTTCAAAAGGCAAAGTCATAACCGCGCTTTGCTCCACGCAGCACGACAAAAAAGTCTCGCAGGAAGAGATACGTAAGCAGCTCATTAAGCACCTCTTCACGCCTATACTCGGCTCGCTCAAAAATATCGAGATACTCGTCAACCCGACAGGGCGATTCGTACAGGGCGGATTCGAGGCCGATGCAGGGCTCACGGGGCGTAAAATCCAGGTGGACACCTACGGCGGCCTTATGCCGCACGGCGGCGGCTGCTTCTCCGGCAAAGAACCGATGAAAGTAGACCGCTCGGCGGCATATATGTGCCGTTTCGTCGCCAAGAACTTGGTTGCCAATGGCTACGCCAAGAAAGCACTCGTCTCGGTCGCCTACGCCATCGGCCGCGCGGAGCCCGTCATGATAGAGGCGTTTGACGAGAAAGGAAAAAACCTGACCCACATCGTGACGAAGAATTTTGATTTCCGCCCGCAAGCAATCATCGAGCGGCTCGACCTCCGTCGCCCCATCTACAAAGAAACCGCCGCCTACGGCCACTTCGGCGTAGCCGGCCGCCCGTGGGAGAAAATAATCAAACTGAAATAGTCCGCCGCTTTATACATCCCAATACTTAATCTTTAGATTAAGTATTGGGATTGAAGCGTAATTGCTATACTACCTCGATGAACAAAGCATTCATCTTTGACATGGACGGCGTCCTCATCGACACCGAGAAAGAGTGGAGTCGTTTTGATCCGGTCTTTTTGTCGAGTATTCTTCCTGGAGACATCTACGAGAAAATCGGCGATACGTTGGGTTTCAGCATCAAGGCGGTTTACGATAAGGCCATCGCCCTCGGTGCACAGATCGACAAAGACTCGTATGTCCGAGCCTACGACGATGCGGCTGCAGAGATTTATGGGAGAGCGCCGCTTACTGCCGGTACGCAAGAGCTTGTCTCATTTCTCGTAAAGAACGAACATAAAATCGGACTTGTCAGCGCGGCGCAACAAAAATCGATAAATCTCGTACTTGCCCGGCTCTCATTTTCGGACAAGTTCGACGTTGTCTTATCGGTCAATGACCATCCTGACTTGAAACAAAAACCGCACCCGGACGCTTACGCAGAAACGCTCAAGGAGCTCGACTCCAACGCCGGTGCATCATTCATATTGGAGGACTCGAATCCCGGCATCGTGGCAGCTAAAGCGGCCGGTGCGTACACGATTGGCTATCGCGGCAATCTCTTGCCCGGCTATGAACAAACTGGTGCGGATGCGTATGCCGACACGATGGACGACGTCATTCGATTGGTCGAGGTTCGCTCGCTGGCGTTTCACCAGCCTGAATAGATTCTTCCAAGTATTCTCGGCTTTTGTGCAGACGCGCAAGCAATGCGTTTTCCTTATCGTCTCGCTCCTTCATTTCATAGTACGCAATAATTTTCTCAAAAAAGTTGAGACGAAATTCCAGATATGCCGCCATATTATAGACCTGAAGCAATGGGGCTTGTGTCAATTCATACTCGAGTGTTCGTGCGCACGAACCCTCGTCAAGCGGCTCGGAGAATTCTTTCGCTTCATGCAAGATGGCTAAACGACGATATGGAACGGGGTACGAATCGGAAATTGCCAAAAAGCCATTACTATTCATTGCGAACATATTGAGTACCGAAGGGTAGTCGGCACAAAATTTCTCGGCGGAAAGTATCGCGTACTGATGCCACGTATCGTGGAGCCAAAACGAGTCTTCACCGATTTTATACTTTTCTGCCCACTCGGGAGTTTCAAGTTTCGTAAGCTTGAGCTTATTCTCCGGAGTTGGGTCTTCAGCTCCCATAGCACTTATTCTACCGTCACCGATTTTGCGAGATTGCGCGGTCTATCCACATTGAGACCTTTTTCTTTGGCGAAGTAATAGGCGAAGAGCTGGAGCGGTACGACGGAGAGGATAGGCGTCAGCATCTCAAGCGTTTTCGGGATGTAGACGACGTCGTCGGCAAACTTCTTCACTTCGGTGTCGCCCTCCGTCGTGAGCGCAATGACGGGCCCTTTGCGCGCTTTTATCTGCTGGATAGCGCTCGCGACTTTCTCGTATACCGAATCGTGCGGTGCGAGCGCAAATGTGGGAAAATTCGCGTCTATCATGGCGAGCGGTCCGTGCTTCATCTCCCCCGCCCCGCATCCTTCCGCGTGGATGTACGAGATTTCTTTCAGCTTCAACGCGCCCTCAAACGCGACAGGGTAATTATATTTCCGGCCGAGGAAAAGAAAGTCCCGGCTCTGCGCGTATTTTTTTGCGAGTGCTTCCATTTCACTGCCTTTATCCAAAATCGCCTGTAGTTTTTTGGGGAGCGCCTTGAGTTCGCGTGCAATTGTCTTTCCCTCGGCCGCCGACATGCCCCGCTGCCGTCCCAGGAAAAGGGTGAGGAGCGCGAGCGCAACGAGCTGGGAAACGAATGCCTTGGTGGAAGCGACGCCAATCTCGGGACCCGCGTGATTAAAGATACCCGCATCGGTCTCCCGCGCGATGGTGGAACCGACCGTGTTGACGATGCTCAAGGTGAGCGCCCCGTTCCGTTTTCCCTCGCGTACCGCCTCGAGCGTGTCGAGTGTCTCGCCAGACTGTGAAATAGCGAGCACGGCGGTCCGCTCGTTGATGACGGGTTTGCGGTAGCGGAATTCGCTTCCCAATTCCACCTCGACGGAGATGCGGGCGTGCTCTTCCAGCATGTATTCGCCGACTTGAGCCGCGTAATAGGCAGTACCGCACGCGACGATAATGATGCGGTCAATCTTTGCGAGTTTCTTCGCGACCGATTCAAGCCCACCCAGTTTCGCCGAGCCGCTCTCCATGACCAGGCGGCCGCGCAACGTGTCTTCGACGACTTCCGCCCCCTGCATTATTTCTTTGAGCATAAAATGCTCGTATCCGCCTTTCTGCGCCTCTTTGGCGTTCCATTGTATATTCTCTGGCTTTCTGCTCACCTTGCTCGCATCGAGTTTGTAGACCGTGTGTGAATCGGGCGTGAGAACCGCGACCTCTCCATCCTCAAGGAATACGACCTTTTTTGTGTGCGGAAGAATGGGAGACGCATCGGACGCGATGAAACGCTCACCTTTGCCGATGCCGATGACGATGGGTGAGCCCATGCGTGCGGCGATAAGTTTGTCGGGTTCGCCCTTGTATTGCATCGCGATACCGTACGTCCCGCGGATGTCATTGAGGGCGGCAAGTGCGGCTTTCTCAAAATTCTTACTTTTTTTCAGATGCTCCTCCACAAGATGTGGAATGACTTCCGTATCGGAATCGGAAATGAATGAATGTCCTTTTGCGATAAGATTCTGTCGAAGCTCCTGCCAGTTCTCGATGATGCCGTTGTGTACGACCCAAATCTCTCCGCTCCCGTCGCTGTGAGGATGCGCATTGACTTCCGTGGGTTCACCGTGCGTGGCCCAGCGCAAATGCGCGATGCCGCTTTTGCCTTGAAAATCCTTCGGCATTTTCTTGCGGAGCTCCGCGACGGCGCCCGGCGTCTTGATACTGCCTGACTCGGGGGTATACACGCCGGCCGAATCATAGCCGCGGTATTCGAGCGAGAGGAGTCCGTCGAGCAGAACCCCCCCGGCGTTTTTACCCTTATTACCCGTATAGGCGAAAATACCGCACATATAGAGGTCAATCTAGCACATTTGAGCGGAAAAATTAACGGAGGAGAATGTCCGCAATATCGGCGCGGAAGGTGTTGATGGCGGAGCGTATTGAAGCGGCGTCGGGCGGGCGCTTGGGGTAAGTACGATTGGAAAGAATAACGAACGCAATACCATGCTGCGGGTCAACGACGACGGAGGTGCCCGTGAAGCCCGTTTTGCCAAAAGCTCCCGCGCCAAAGTGTGTCCCCGTAAACCACGGCTCCGCGTGCTGCCAGCCCAGTCCCTTTTGGGCGCCGTCGGCTATTGCTCTCATGATGGAGATACGACCTCCATCATGAGAACGAAGAAGTGCTTCGAGAAAATTCAGCATATCGGGCGCAGTTGAGAATAATCCCGCGTGCCCGACGACTCGTCCGCTTTTTGCAAAAACGTACGCGCTTTCGTCGTGCGGAAACCCATGCACGTCCCCCCGCCACTCGTCTATTTCCGTCGGCGCTATCTCATCTTTCTTGTCGGGAAGGTCGCGGAACGGAAAAAACGTGGTGCGTTCCATATGGAGCGGTGTAAAGAAGCGGGCTTGCGCGAGGTGTTCAAATGTGTCCCCCGCCGCGCGTTCCACGATGAGCCCCAAGAGAAGCGCGGGAAGATTCGTGTACTTCGCCTCGGCGCGCGGCTCAAATCCCTGTTCGAAAATATGCGCCAACATGTTCTCCGGCGTCTTTTCTCTAAGAACGGAGAGCCGCGGACCGCTCACGCGATAGGCCAAAAGGTCCTCAACAGTCGCCTCGTGGTCATTCTGCAATTCGGGAAGATATTCGCGTACGAGTTTCGCGCCCTGAAGTCTGCCTTCTGCCATGAGCAAGAGGACGAGGGACGCGGTCGGGATTGATTTGGTAATCGATGCGACGTCATAGATTGTATCCTCCCGGACATGCGCTGAATTCGGCTCATAGGTAAAATGGCCGGACGGAAACACCTCTCGAGCGCCGTTTTTCGTGACGACCCCGATAACGCATCCCGGAAACACTTTTTCCTGTATTGCATGGAGAGTTCGCTCCGTTATCTTTTCTTGTATCATTGTGGCGTCAAACGATAGAGTATTACTTTGAGTTTCATGTTTCCGATTGTATCCACGACCATCTCTTTTTCATCGGCAACCTCGATTGCATATCCGTATTTTGCTGCTTCACCTCGGATAATATCGTGCCGTACCATTTCGCTCGCCCCTAACAATATCTCTCCTTGCGGATTGAGATGGTCGCGTCCCTCCCGTATGAATCTTCGCAGCGCCTCATACTGCTTATCGAGTCCCGCTCGAAGTTGCATGACTTTTTCCGGTGTTATGGGCATATCGTGTTGCTTTAGTATTTCTTCGATGTCTTGATCCGGAGCATTCCATGGAAAATTCCAAAACAGAATGTCGAACTTCTCGTCCTTACCGACTCCTGAAAACACATTACCCTCCCGTACGCTGAAAAAAGGCTCTTCCAGGGCATACTGCTCGGCATTGGCCTTACAGTTGTCGACAGCGAGCGGCGATATATCAGTCGCAACTACTCGGGTCGGCTCGCCGTGCTGTGCAACGTATATCGCAGCAATTCCCGTACCTGTGCCCATATCAAGAAACGATTTCCCGCGTGATCGAGCGGCAATATATGTCGGCCACGCCAATCCGATGTTGACATGTTCAGGAGAATACACATATTTCTTGATGATGAAATGATCAAGCCCTGGTAGGTCGGCGACAATTTGTCCGCGCTCGGCGAAGCGCGGGTCATTCTCCTGTCCGTCGTACATTTTTATGACGTACTCAAGAAATTGCCTTCGATTCTCATCTATCGGCGGATACTCGTAGCCATCGTCGTTCGGCTTATTTTGAGGAGGGTGGAACCTCTGTAGCCCATCGAGCATCATAGCTACGCGTCCGGGGAGGCTTCCTTTATCTCCTTTGCAAGGTACGGATTCCACATGGCGTTATTTCTGAACAGATCTTTGGTAAACAAAACGGGTTGTTCGTGCGCGAGCATATGTGATTATTTGAAAAGGTCGGCGTGGGAGCCGGTACGATACAAGAGGATTACATCGGGGGTAGCGTCAAAAATCAGGAGCCAGTCAGGTCCGACGTGACATTCCCAGAGTCCGACATAGGCACCGGACAACTTGTGGAGAAATGCGTTTTCAGGTAGTTGACGGCCGGATTGGAGCAGCGTAATCACCGCGTTTAGTCGCTCAATATCCCATCCGCGTTTAGTTATTCGTTTCAAATCTTTTTTGAAACGGCCGAATGGGAGCGCTCGCTTCATGCTCTTGAGCGCCAGTTCTTTCCGAGAATGTCGGCAAACATTTCATCGGCGGTGGCATAGCTCTTGCCTCGAGCTTTAGAATTGCGTCCTTCCCGGATAGCTTTCCTCGTTTCAGCATTCGGGGTGTGGCTTGGGAAGGGACACTCTCCTTCGAGCGTCAGTACTCGGTCGCGAACAAGCTTCTTCAGCAACGCATTGACTGCCGTCGTAAGCGGCACGCCCATCTCTTCGGCCACTTTTTTCGAATCGTCGCGGAGCTTTTTGTCTATCTTTATGGTCAATGTCGTATTCATACCATTATACTACTTTTGGTATTATGATTTGTCAATGAAAATCAGGCATCCGGGTAGGCCGCTTTGATTTCCTTGGCGAGATAGGGATTCCACATTGCTCCTGTGGCGGACATGACGACGTCGGCACCCGCTTCCCGGTATTCTTTGAAATCTTTTGGTACCACGACGCCGCCGACGCCGACGATTTTCCACGTTCCCCCGGTCTTTGCGCGCGCCGCTTTCAGGCGGCGCGTCATGTCGAGCCCCGCCCACTTGATGGCCGTCCCGCACACGCCGCTTCGCATACGCATAGGGCTGCCCGGCAGCGCCTGCTCCCCTTTTTCGTTCACGATAGGCGCCGATATCGTATTGATGGCCGCTATCGCGTGAGCGTAGCGCTTGGCAATCTGTGCGAGCTGTTCGACATCCGCATCGTTCGTATAGTAGCCGACCTTGAGAATGAGTGGGAGTTTTTTGATTTTCGCGCGAATGGCCTCGCACACCCGCTCGGTCATGTAGAGGTTGTAGCAGACCAGACCTTCATTGCCGATGTTGGGGCATGAAAGATTGGCTTCGAGTATCGGAGCGCCCGTCCGCGCAGCGAGTGCAGCCGCTTGTGCGAAATCCGCAACGAACTCATCTGCTGTCTGCTTTGGCTTCACCGTACCCATAAAACTCATCACCATCGCCTGACCTTTGCGGGCGTACCCGACGGCCTTCTTGGCATCTGCGAGCCACTCCTCCGAAGAACGCGACGGGACCCCGAAAGAATTCGTTATCGAAAGCGGCTCGCGATACTCTTCGTCGGCGACGAGCGGCTTCTTCGCTTTTTCGAGCGTGAGGTCGCCGTCGATGTGGACGGCGAGCACGTTGGGATGCGGATGGCACGGAAATTCATTGGCGCGGACGGTCTTATATACCGCAATATCGAAGCCCTTGTCGAAGGCTCCTTTAACAAATTTGCTATCGAGTAAGGGGCCTGCCGGTATACCAAGAGGATAGGCGATTTTTTGTCCGAGGAACTCAACCCGCGGCTCTTCCACGGGAAGAACCGCACCGTCAACAAAGCCATTGAATGGGCCATGCTCAAGGTTATCGTAATAGGACTTTGTGGGGTCGTAGAAGGGTGCTAGCAGCATAGACCCAGTATAGCAAAAAGCGGCGCAGGGCACTCACCGTCCGGCACTTGGTATCTTCTTCCATTTATTCGCCTCCATATGCCACTGCGCCACGTTGGCTTTTTGCAGTTTGTCCCAGAGCGACTTTGCGGTCTTTGTGTACAACTTTTTGTCGCGCACGAATTTCCGCATCATCTTCCATTTGGCCGGTAGTTTGTGTCCTTGTTCCTCAAGTTCTTTGAGCTCAAGGTCAATATCAAGGTTGTCCGCATCTTTCACTATTTTCGCTTCGATAGAATCACGTTTCTTGTACCGGGTGTGAATAGCTTCAAGGTCAGGGAAGGAGGTACCGGCAAAGAGATCGTGTGCCGCGCGCAGGTCGTCGGTCTGCGAATACACTTTGTGGACATAGGCCAAGTCGGCGGTGCGTGTCTCGGCAAGGTCATGCACAAGCGCCATTCTGATGATGATGTTTTCGTCGCCTTTGCCTTCGCGGCGCGCGATGAGGAGTGCCAAGAAAACGACGCGCATCATGTGCTCGAGATTGCTCGCCACCGGCACGCCGAGGTGCTGTATCCATGCGCGCGGGATGTTGCGCATCGAGCCAATCTCAAATAGAAATTCGACATCACGATTCTTTCCGCGTTTCATTTCCGCCAGTATAGGCGCTCTGTCGATTCGTGCAAACGATTATCGGGTCGCGCGCTTTAGTGCCGCCTTCCCGCGTGTAGCCACTCGTTTTGCCGCACTTTTTGCCGATGTGCCGCCCTTCTTCAATTCACGGGCTATTTTCTGCCAATTCTTCTTCAGCTCCTTTGCGGCGCGTTCTACCTCACCGCGGTCAAGGCCGCGAATGCCTTTGTAGGCGCGCGCCGATTGTTCAACGATGGCAGCGACCGCTGCACGGTCCACATTCTTGAGTGCCCGCGCGCGCTTGACCACGTCCCTCTTCATATCTGCGGCCCACTTCGCGGCTACCTGACGATTCTTTTTTGCGTTCTTGCTCGCATAGAAATAGTAGCCCGCAGCGGCCAGCGCGGCGGCTGCAAGTACCCCCTTCGTTAACCGTCCTTTTCCTGTATCAGCCATATGTGATGTTGAGCGAATAAAGTGTCTGTCCTACTTTCCTTTCTTGCCCCAGAAGCGGGCGACCCTGCTCGAAAAGAGACTCATGATATGGGCAAACTTGAAACCTTCCGTCTTGATGCGTGCGCGCATCTGCGCGACGTCGTTACGCAAAAGCGCACTCTCATCCCTGATGTCACGCGATATATCCTCGACATGACCGAGAATGCGCCACACGCGAAAGAGAACGAGCGTGAACGCAATTCCGAGCATAATCACGACGAGTGTGGTTACGATGAAGAAGATATCCATCTTGAGGAAGTCGTTCATAGCGGTCGTGCCGCCATTGTACGCCAAAACGGCTACCATGCACGCTTTTTCATTTCGCACGCGCGACGACAACCCCGACAAGCGTTCCGATGATGACACCCGCAACGACGTCCGAGAACCAGTGAAAACCGACCGCTGCACCCACGGCGACGGCGACCGCGAGGAGGAGCGCCGGGTATCGGACCACCCTATTCTTGGGATAGCATACGAAAAGTGCTGCCGCGAGCGCACAGGCGACTGCCGTATGCGACGACGGCCACCCCCAAAATATCCCGTGCTGCAGGAAACCGAAATTGAAATCGCGGCTGCCGTCGACAAACGATGTTTGCGTGAGAAACTCGGGCTCAATTCTTCCCGTGAGCGCTTTGTAGAAAGACGAGACTATCCATGCAATCACGACCGCTTGTGCGCTCACCGTCGCGGAGGCAATGAGCGGTGCGTTTTTTCGTATCTCCCCCGCCACGTACATGCCTATGGGCACCAAGACCGGAACAAAAAATCCGCCGACACCAGCCGCCATGGTGAGCGGATAAAAGTACGGACTGCGGGTCACTTCAAAAAAATACCAATCGAACCCCGACACCACGAGCGCATACGTCAGCACCACGGCGGCGATATGATAGAAAACATTCTTGCCGCGGTACACCGCGAGAAAGCGCTCCGGAAATCTGTACGCAAATGCCCGGAACATTATTTCATTTTCACCCCCTTGAATGCGCGGCCTTTCTTCGCCATTTGGTCGACGAAGCGGCCTGTTTTTGTATCCACTTTGGTCCACCGCTTATTGCGGCTGGACAGGACCTGCGCGCGTTTCTTCACTTCTCCTTTGCGACCGTGTCCTTTGGGACCGTTCTTTGCCATACCCGAATCTTATACCGAAGAAACTGGCAAGGTTCAGTTATCCACCCCGTTAGAAATCGCGCCCGAAATTTCCTCCATCGGGACTCACGATAAAAACTTGGTCTTGGATACCACCCACCTGTTTAACCTTGGTGCCCTCGGGAAGATTCGAACTTCCAAGATCGGGGTAGAATCCCGACAGTTTATCCGTTAGCTTACGAGGGCAAAAAGAGAAAGAAGCGCATAAGTGCGTTGGAGAATTCTTTATCTTCTTTTCCTCGTGCAAGTCATTACGTCCATCTTAACTCAAAACTCTACACTTTGATATGCACGACTCCCATGCACGACTCCCGTGCCCGTTTTTCCGACTTGTTTTATCTTCCTTCTTTTCCAAGTACTCTGCCATTTTCAACAGGTTGTTATACGATGCGCCTCTTGCTTCGTCTTTCCCCTGCTTCTATCTCGATAATCCGTGCAACGTCTTCTTTTTTATACAGCGTCACCCCGTTGTCTTTTACTCCAATAAGCATCCCCCTCTTTTCATACGAAGTCAGTTTTGCCGGCGTAAAAGTACGTGTCTTTACGAGAAACGCTCTCCTGATGTAGGTAGCTTCTTTTTTATCTTCTTGATGCTTGAGAAAATCCTTCTTCGTGATGCGTTCATCCAAATTTACCCCGACAAAATATGTCGGCCTCTTGCGCAACGCTCTACGTACATCTTGGTCGTTATACATACGAACTTATTTCTCCTCATCCATCAAAACAGCTGCGCTTGGAGAACTCTTTCTGGCAATTTGATTTTGCTTCTGTCGCCCTTAATCGTTCTTGACATCAAATCTGCAATTTCACTAGCTGAGACATTGGCAAGTTCTTTCGGCTCCATTTTATAAAGGCCACCACCATACACGCGTCCTTCAGAAATGAGCGAATCGGCAGTAATCCCGTTAAAGAAACTCCATATCCTTCTCGTTAAACCTTTATCACTTTGCAAAATTTGGCGAAGTGGTTCCTTAGGATAAATGAGCAAATACGTGTTGGCGGCTATTGCGTTAGACCAATTTAATATGAATCGGAACGGTCGCTTATTCTCAGCCGTGCCGCGACCCATATAGGTACAGACATAAAGTGCCGGTGAACGATTTTCTTGTCCATACCAAGGGGAACGACTACTACACAAGTATCCTTTTGCAACACGCTCTTGCCCAGTCTGCAAATACTCCCAAAGTTTTGGATAACGCTGCTTGATATGCAGTTCTGGAAAAGAGCAGTTTAATAGGAAAAGCTGTTTATCCAACTTTGGAAATCCGTTGGAGTCCGCTCCAACCTCATCGCTTGGCAGTTGTCGCGGAGGCGGTAGTATTGATCTAAACATCTCAAACGGCAACTCCATTTCCTGAATCTGTTCGCGCGTTCTTATAAAAAATTTATTATTGCCTGTCGCCACACCTCGTTTAATCGTAAAAAAATCGCCAAGTTTGGGAGAAACGGCCTGCACACGTATCGTTCCCTGGGGGAAACGCGACCATTTTTTCTCCACTCTAAGTGTTTCTTTGTCAATGAAACTAGAGAGTTTCGGGTTAAGTAATGTTCCCCCGAAAGTAAACTTTACATGCTGATTTGATAGGGTCTTTCTTTTGCGAAACCAGACGACAGCTGAAGATACAATAGCGTCACCGAATTGCGGCTCTTTGGGGTCAAAGCGGTGAATATGTAGAAGCTCGACTTCGGTAAGGAGATATTTCTTTATGGCTGTGCCATAGTTCACGTCCATAAACTCGCTTGGTATTAGCCATCCCGAAACACCGTCCTCGGCGAGCCATTGATGCGCTAGCAACAGGAAATAGCAGTACAGACCCGATAAACCACTGACGGACAAACTGAGAGACTCATTCACGGATGACTTCAAGCGTTTTTTATCTTCCTGGAACAGGTGATGATGGCGCACATAAGGAGGATTGCAAATAATAAGGTTGAAGCCCTCTCTTGGCACCGCGCTTCTCGTGAAATCTGCAACTTCTATTTGCAATGGATGATTTTTCCAAATCTCTTTTGCCGGAGTCGCGTAATGAGGGTCAATTTCATAACCCTTTGCATACGCGACATCTTTGGCAGGAAAACTACTTAACAACGCAGAATAAAACGAACCTGTACCAATCGCGGGGTCAAGAAATCGTACTCGTGTCTCTTTTAACAACAACGTTTGCGCATAGGCCAAGATGTCGTTTGCTAAATTTGTTGGAGTCGCAAATTGTCCGAGTTTATTTCGCTCAATTGGGGTTTTGGCATCATCACACTTTCCCTGTATCTCAAGTCTTCGATATTCTGTTTCCGTGATGTTTTTCATATTCCAAACGCCGAAAGCTCATCAATTCGATGTTCCCAAACCCAGTCAATGCCTTCGGCAGCCTCGTAGCCCAAATATCCTGAATCAAAATAGCCACAAAGAAAAAGAATGTACATAATATCATTGCCATAGGTGCGACGAAGTTGCGACATTTTTACCGCCTCCTCTTTTCTGCGTTTATTGACGTTCGTAAAATCACCAGCCGATTTCGCTTCGATGAACAGCGGCAAGGTGCCTGGCCGCGCAGATTTTGCCATAACAACGGCATCAATAGGGATATTTATACGCTTTATCCTGCCGTGCTTAACAGGCACATTCATCCGAAAGCCGAACGTCCCAGGCGGCATCACATCAAAACGTGTACTCACTGCAATGGGATGGTATCCACGGGCTATTAGCCAATTTTCTATGGCAGATAGCTGCCTTTTTTCTTGTGCGTTTCGGATTATTGGGTTAGCGATAGATCCGCAGAGACGGTCGGCAACGATTGTCGCGGCACGATGTAATTCTGCTTCAGTTGCTGATGTCTCCCTGCCAAGCCATACAAAAATGTCAGGGTCGGCCATTTTCTCGATAACAGCTCCGACCTTTCTTAGAGCCGCATCTAAAGGTCTTCCCAATAGACGCAGAGGAAGTTTTTTTGTTTTTTCCATGCAATCAACCAAGCTGTCTGGAACACCGGAAAGCCCGATTAACCTATCGACCGCAAGAGGAGGACATGTCGCCATGCGCAGGGTCGGAAGTATTGCAGGATTCGCTTTAAGTATCGTTACACTCACATCTCTAAGATTGTTTGTGGCCAACAAGGTTGCTTCAACGTCCTTCGCGACCTGCGCCCGAGTATCTCTATAAGCCTTCGGCGCAAATTTCATAAACCAGCTGTTATACATATCTACGGAATCAACAATATCTTGCTTCCATCGAGCCGGATTGTTCAAGTTGACTCCCTTCCGAGGTGTTTTCATATTTCTATTGTAGCAGTATCTAGATTACTCTAACACCTCCCGAATACAGTCAAAAAGTAAAGCGCCCCCGCCCTGCCGCCTGGCGCAAAGGCAAACTCTACTGCGGAGCCTGCCAAGCTGAAATAACGGGAAACTGATGGACGAGGTTGAGGACATTAAGCGTCAGATTATCGCGAATCATGTAGCCGACATAGAATTCCAGTACGAGCGCAAGGAGGACGAGCGCCCACACCGGGAGCCGCCACGCAAGGATAAAACCGAATACCATCGCGACGGTATCCGAGACCGAATTAATGATGCTGTCTCCCGTGTAGCCCTGCGCCAATGCTTGTTCGCGGTAGTGATTGATTACCATCGGCGTGTTTTCGACGATTTCCCACGCGGCCTCGATGCCTACTGCGAAGAATAGCCGCATCCATACCGACGTCCGCGGAAAGAAATACCAAAGACCGAAGTAAAAAAGCAGGCCGTGAATGACATGCGAAAAGGTGTACCAATCTGTCAGGTGCTGTGAATTCCCGCTGCTCAACACGACGCCTTCCCAAAATTTTACGTACCCGCAGGTACATATCGGCGGTTGGCCGAAGATGTACAAAACTAGAGCTTGAACCGCTATCAATCCGAACGCTAGTGCGAGGTACTTGCGCGAAATCGACATAGACTCAATGGTATCAGGAAAAAGCGGGCAGCTTGGATTCAAAAGAAGCTCGACGAGCAGACGGCACGTAGTTCCGCTATGTCGTCTTGGGTAAGGATGAGTTTCTTGCCCTGATTGACCTTGTACATGATGGACTCCGTGTCCGCGACATGACCTAATCCCAGCGCGTGTCCCAGCTCGTGCGCGAGTACGCGCACGAGCTCGGTGCGATTTGAGTATTCATAGATATCGATGCGTTGCGAGCCCGCCTCGCTCACATATTCGCCTTCTTCAAACTCTCCGCCCGTCGAAGCTCCTGCTTGGTTATACCTCTCGACGTTGAGGTTAAGTTCCGCGATAAGCTTGTTAAGAGACGTGCCTATTGCGTTCAGCGTTTCAATGTCCGCATTGAGTGCGCGCTCTTGCGATGCAATCCTCTGTGCGTCGGCGCTAAGCGCGGCTTTTTCCGCCTGGAGGCGGTCGTATTCTGCGGGTGGTGCCCCGCCTTGCCGGTTCCATTTCGCAACCTCGGCGTTATACGCTTGTTGCCTCGATTCGTACGCGGCCACGGCCGCATCGAACACGACTTTTGCGGAAGCGATGCGGGCCGCACGGCTGTCATACTGTGCCTTGAGGGCATCGAAGGAAGCTCTGCTTTTGTCTATCCGGAGACCCTCGGCCGCCATTCTGTCACTCGCTTGTTGCCTGTAATCATAGACGAAATTCACGACAACATCGCCGCCGTCGCTTTTGTATTCAAAAAGATCTTTGTCCGAAGATTTCTCCCAGATGTCCTCCGCCTCTTCGAGATTCGCAATAAGGGTCGCTTTCGATATGCCAAATCGCGCATCTATCATACCGAGCGAATAGGTAATGGGGCTGCGGCACGGGAGGAACCGCGCCTCGACCTGCCTCGTTATCCGCATCACGAGGTCTTCGTGTGTGAGAGCGAAATAGCCGACACCACCCACTATCGCAACGAATACGAGGGCGTTGATTACGCGGCGAGCATGCATCGCGCTACTATATCAAATCTGTCGCGTACTCGTCGCCAAGACGACGGGAAGATTATGCGTTATGGACTCGATTCCACACCTCCGCCAGTATGTAGCCGATGGCGTAGCCAACGACGGAGGCGATAATGATGACGGTTCCCGCCGCTCCTGCGTCAAACGGACCTATGACGACGGGCACCTGCATCATGTGCGCCCACAGCGAGAAATTAACGAGCGATTGCCCCCAACCCAAGAGAACGAGCAACGACCACACGACGTGCCATCCCCCAATAACAACTGCGCCCACGAGCCCTGCCTTCTTTGGATTTGTATGCATACAATTGCAGATAACCTTCTAATGCCGTAAGTATACCCCAGCGCGGGAGAAGGAGCCCCTATCTGCCTATTGCGCAAGACCGATGATGCTTTGGATGAAATCGAGGAAAAGCGTGAGGATGGATATGAAGAAATTGACGATAAGCGTGACAAATTGGAGCAAAAACGAGAGCAGCGTATTGAGAAAAGTCGTAAGTACGTCCATACCAAAATAGTATCACGCTGTTGCAAACTGGTTATTCACCTGTATGTAGTCCGGTCAACTTCCTGTTCATTTGCAGCATGAGGTTTGTCTTGAGAGTGTATTAAATAAGTTCTATTCCCAGGGCACTTATAGC
>Ga0209542_10011698_pt1 | contig 15517 bp, 13 predicted proteins | sample RifCSPhighO2_01_FD_184028 | JGI IMG/M metagenome (GOLD analysis project Ga0209542, IMG submission 184028) | Soil microbial communities from Rifle, Colorado - Rifle CSP2_plank highO2_0.1 (SPAdes) (version 2) | ecosystem: Environmental > Terrestrial > Deep subsurface > Rock core/Sediment ... | reverse complement strand
TCAGAGGGATCTCCTCTCTCCCATGGCATGATACTTCAGCGGGAGGCGGTGCTTTGGTAGGCGTATTTTCTCAACCAGTATATACAGGCGCCGCGAACTCTCTCACTGATTTGGTCGCTTACGATGCGCAAGTTGTTTTATTCGGCGGTGCGATCGCGCCATCAAATAGCTACGGTCTACGTGTTCAACCAATTGGTGATATTGGTGGGCTTGATCCTGCGGCTGCTTACGGGATAAGGGTCCAAAATCAAGGTTTGGCCGGAACAGCTAATGTTTACGGTCTTTATCTAGATAGCATCACTGCGGGGACCAACCAATACGCTATTTACCAGGCCGGAGCAGACGATTGGAATGCGCTCCTGGGACTTACGGGTTTGGGTCGGGTTCTCACGGGCAACGACACCTCGTACCGTCTGGTGGTCCAGGGCGCGGTGTGCGTGGATGACGGCACCGCAAACTGTCCGGCAGCACCCACTGCTGGCGGCATTTATGTGGAGAATTCTGTCGGCACTGGCAACGTCTCCGCTTTCGACATCGCCGAGACTTACAACTCGGCTGAACCGGTCGACCACGGCGAACTCGTTGTCGTTGCAAAGGATGGACGCGTCCGAAGAACAGCTAGCACGTACGAGGGCGCGATGCTCGGCATCGTCTCCACTTCGCCGGCGATCGTCTTTGATGATGATGCAATTACCTTCGGCAAGACAGCCGGGACAAACTTCGATCCCTTGAAGCCCTACGTCGCCCTCGCTGGCCGCGTGCCCGCCAAGGTCTCCGCAGAGAACGGCCCCATCGCGCACGGCGACCCGATCACCTCGTCCTCCCAACCCGGCATGGGCATGAAAGCCAACCGCAGCGGCCGCATCGTGGGAATTGCGCTGGAATCCTTTGAGTGCGAAGTGTCCGAAACTCAGTGCGAAGGGACGATCATGGTGTTTGTGAATCCCACGTGGTATCTCGTTCCCGATTTAGCCGGACATGCCTCGGAAACCGATGCCGAAGGGCTCTTCGGCCGCTTGCTCGCTAACTTGGGCGGCACTTTCCGAGACGGCGCGCTGAACCTAGCTCGTCTTGTTGTACGGCACCTTGCGGCTGAAGAAGCCGTATTCAACAAGGCAACCGTAGACCAAGCCACAATTCGGAGGCTTCAGCTTATCGATGAGGGAACCGGCGACATCTACTGCACCTGGATCGACAATGGCGAGTGGAAGAAGGCTCTGGGTGCGTGTAGAGAGCGATAGCGAGTCCCAGTGTATGAATGCCGCACACCAGAATCATGCCGTTCGGGGCTTCACCCTGCTCGAGCTCATCATCGTCATCGCCATTCTTGCAATCTTAGCAGTAATCATCACGCTTGCCCTAAACCCTGCAGAACTTCTCGCCCGCAGCCGCGACTCGCAGCGCCTCTCTGACCTTGATGTCCTTGAAACCGCGCTGGGCCTTTATGCTGCCGAGACCAATACTTCCGACCCCGATGGACCAAGCTTCACGAATTCCTGTGCCTATGAGGCCGATCCTCGCTTGTTCGTGTCCGTACCCTCGGATAACGGTGAAGTAAACCCCTCTGATCCTCAGGCATGGGCAGGATGGACGTGGGAGCGTACAACCCAAGCGAATGTCGCACATGTAAACGGATCAGGATGGGTGCCCCTCGATCTTACTTCCATAAGCGGGGGTTCTGCGATTACCACGCTTCCTGTTGATCCTGTCAATCGGTTCGATCAAAATCTTTACTACCTTTACGTGTGCAGACGGAACGGACAGTATGAGCTGCAGGCAGATCTTGAATCGCAACGCTTCAGCCAAGGCGGTGACGACGACAAAGAATCCAAAGATGGGGGAGACGCTGCCACCCTCTTTGAAGGCGGCACCCGTATTACTCTCTCTCCTTTTCCCGATGCAGATGGAGACGGATGGTCTGACGCGGCCGAGCTGGTATTTGGGACGGATCCCAATCTTAGGTGCCCTGCCACAGCAACGGCTAATGATGAGAGTCCGGATGCATGGCCCGCGGATTTTAATGACGATAGAACCATAAATATCTCAGATGTGAACTATCTTGGACCTCCTCGGTGGCTCTCCACATGCGGTGATGCGTCATACGATCCTCGAGCTGACCTAACCATCGATTGCCGAATCGATACTGAAGATATCAATAGCTTAAGTTCTGTTATTTTTATGACGTGCAACTAATGCTAGCGGTAACCGTTCGGGTGAGCGCTCATCTGGCCCGTTGCATCAAGCCCCGCACAAAAATCTATTATACTGGGTAAATTCAAGCCATAATTTCGGCACCTCAATCGTTAGCTTCAGAAAATAATTATCGCTTGACATCCCCTCTGGGTTTGCTATTCTACCACTAGAGAAAGCCGCAGACAGAGGGCAACTTAGTACTAAGTGAAAAGTGCTTAGTGCGAAGCGTAAGACCTTCCGAGGCGCGAATATCGTACCAGTAATTTGGTACTATATTCACACTCGTTTTACGGCTTTACAGCCGTTTTTTATTTTCAAGCTTTATTATGCTTACACGCGCTCAAAAAGAAGGACTGGTTTCAAATCTTGCCGATTCCTTCAGCAAAAACCCCAACATTTTTTTAGTCAATTACACTGGTGTTGATACGCTCGGCATGAATGCCTTACGCAAGGTTCTTAAACCACTTGCGCAATTTCGTGTTGTGAAAAAAACGCTTTTTGCCAGGGCGCTTCGGGCCTCACAACTTTCCAAAGACCCGGTTCAGTCCAATGCCCAAATTGCTATTGCATTTGGTTTTTCTGATCCGGTCGCTGCTGCCAAAGCCCTATCAGAGTTTGCAAAAGCACATGAAACGTTTAACATATTGGGAGGTATTGTAGATCGGGAGCCCCTTGAGGCAGCAGATATCGTCCGACTTGCCCTGTTGCCGCCGCGCGAAGTTTTGTTGGGCCAACTGGTGGGTGTGCTCGCGGGACCAATACGCAATTTCGTTTCTGTAATTTCTGGACCGCAGCGCGGATTGGTAACCATTCTTTCAAAAAGGTCGACGACATAACATTGGTCATTTATCGTTTATCATTTTTTGTATGGCAGAAGAAAAAAACGTTGAAGTCCCTAAAAAATTTCAGGATATTGTTTCAAAGCTTGAAGGCCTTACGGTGCTTGAAATGTCGGAACTCGTAAAAATTCTCGAAGATAAGTTTGGCGTATCAGCAGCAACCCCCATGATAGTATCAGCACCAGGCGCTACCGGCGCCGTAGGAGCTGAAGCGGGTGCGGCAGAAAAAGACACCTTTACTGTGGTATTGAAAGATTCCGGCAGTCAAAAAATTGCGGTTATCAAAGCGGTACGGGAACTCAAGGGTCTTGGGTTGAAAGAGGCAAAAGATTTCGTTGATGCAGCGCCACAAACGCTTGGTGAGAATGTAAAGAAAGAAGAAGCCGAAGAAATGAAAAAGAAGCTTGAGGAAGCAGGGGCAACGGTTGAGCTTACATAAGCGCTCGGGGAGGCCACCTCGCGTCTGCAGGGGACCCTTCCGTTCCCTAAGGCCGCTCGTTGCCCTCCCCTCGCGCTTATTTTTGAGAATCAACCAGATAGCAAGAAGAAGAGAAATAAGAACGGCCCTTTGGGGCCGCTTCTTTTTTATCTGCTTATTAAGCTTATTCGCTTATTAAGCTTATTTTTACGATTTGTGATTTTGTAAGCACCAATGCCGCGTTGCCATTTTCCAAAAGCGCAAAATCTTTCGCATCGCGAAGCGCCTTATTTTCAAATTGTTGTTCTACAACGCCATCAAAATTTGTGCGTGCAATACGCCCATTTTTTGTATCAAGCAAAAACAGCGCCCGGCCGTTTGATGTGATGGCGCGAGCCGAAATTACAATCCCCGTTTTTGTTTTTGGGACAATCGTAGAGAGTGCTCGTTTTCCGCGAAATCGGGCTATGGTTCCATCATCCAGCAACAGATAATAACTATTGTCTACCATAACCCCTCCTTCAACGTGCGCAAACTCTTCTCGGGCTTCCCGCAAAATCGGATTTACTTTTCCTGAAAGCCCAATTTCAATGAGTTGTTTTTGGGTGGGGTCTACCCCAAAAATGGTTTTGCCGTCGGTAAAAAGCGCAGAAACCTTGGTTTTTTGGTTAAACGCAGCAACGGCCCGTATTGTTCCTTGTGGCATTGAAAGTGTTACCAGGCCGTCATCGGTTGCGGCCACAAACAGGCCATTTGCCAAAAGCGTCATTGCTGAAACGCCCGTGGCAATAGGTTTTGGGAAAAATACAAAGCGGCCGCTTCTTTGGGTATTTTGTGAAAGACGCCATAGTCCCGCATATGCGGGATCACTTAAGAAAAACACAAAACCTTCGTCGTTGGTCTGAAACGCCGCAAAACTCTTCTGCTCAAACGCAACGGGAAACGCGGGAAGTTCAGTAACTATTTCCAGGTTTACTTTTTTTACCCCTTGAATTTCTAGTGCCAAGGCCGAAAGCTCTTCTTGAAGATCGATTTTTTCAGATGAATCGGCTATTGCGTTTAAGATAGAGAGCCCTTCTTCCACAAGGAAGTGCGCGCGTTCTCCGTTTCCCAAAACGAGCGCTGCTTCGGCATCATTGCGTAACATTCGAACGTTTTCCAAAGACGAGGCGCCGAGAGACGGGGCGCTGTTTTTATTCAGCACAAAAAAAACAAATATCATTACGAAAATTGCTGCACCGCTTCCCGCCATAACCATTGCCAGCCGCGGTCTGTTCCCAAGTAAGGACAAGAATTTACGAAAGCGCATTAAAATTGCATGCAAAAGTACTGGAATCATCCCAAAAATGGTCCCTAGGGAAACTGCCGAGGGAAAGCGCAAAAAGATTTTTGCCGCGGTTGATGTTTTTTCGATAATGTCAGAGGGTATCGCGCGCCACATGGCGCCTTCCGCGTTCGCCGATCTTAAACCTTGCATCGCAGGAGCAATGACAATTGCTGCACCTCCTCCGGCTGCGTGCGCGTTTTTGGTGAATATTTTGCGACCGGTAGTATCTGTGAGCTCTTCTGGGGAAGCAAGCCGCATCGATGCGGCCGGAAGAAGAGCCAGCGTCGCATTAGCTTTCAATCTGCCTTCTGCCACTGCAGAGAAAAATTGCGTTGCCCCCTCTGTCGCAACGATTTCTTCGGTATTCCCATCGTTTGTGATGAATATTTTGGCAGCGCCCGCGCAACTTAAACGAATTTTATCTTGATTGAGCACTGCCGCAACAGCAGCAAAATTTCCAAACCACTGGTTTTGCCCGGATGTCATTTCCTTACGAAACGCTTCGTTCACTTTTTTTAGCGCGTATCCAAACGGATCTTTCGAGCTTGCCTCACTAAATGCCCGTTTGAGCGTTGAGGCCGCCAGAGTTAATAGGTATTGGGAAGACGAGGGGACGCTTTGAAGCGTGCCGACAAAAAGCAGCGTTTCGTTTGGCTCCTCAGAGCGTAAATGCTCCGCCACCAATGTTTCGTAGGCATCTGGTGAATCGGGAACACTGACCAAAAGCTCTTGAATCTGCCTCATGAATCTTATTGTGCCAATAAATACCCTTATTCGCAAGGGGCATTTCCCGTACCAAACCCTGATGTGTTATGATGGGTCGTGATGACGTCAATGCTTCTTGATGGAGAGGCGATTGCCCAAAAAATCTATAACTCTCTCAAGAAAGACATTAAACGCTTGCCCCGCTCGCCGCGTCTTTCCGCGCTTGTCGTAGGAGATCCGGTTCCCACTACGCGAATATTTCTTGAGCGAAAAAAACAGGCATGCGAAGCGGTTGGGATAGAATTTCGGATTAAAAAAATTAAGGGATTTTCTTCGCGTACAGCGCTTCTCGCACGGCTTCGTGACGCAATACAAAGTAGTCGTGCTGACGGTATTATTATTCAGCTGCCGCTGCCATCTCCTTTTCAAAAAAACGTTCACGCATTTTTACGTCTCATCCCCGAAGACAAGGATGCGGACTGTCTTTCCGAGCGATGGTTAGGAAAGATGCAAAGCGGCCGTATGGGTGTGGTGATTCGGGGAAAACCCGTGGCACTTGTTCCTCCGGTTGCGGGAGCGCTTGCCGCGTTTCTTAAAGAACTTAACATTGACCCAAAAGGAAAGCGGGCTTTGATTATCGGATGGGGAGAGCTTGTCGGCAAACCGTGCACGGCTTGGCTTTTGCATAAGGGCGCGACGGTTATGGTCGCACAACGGACCGAATCAAAACTCTCGGAACTTCTTGCGCAGGCGGAAATTATTGTAACCGGGACGGGAATTCGGGGTTTGGTTTTTAAAAATGCCTTGCGACCAGATGCCGTTATTATTGACGCCGGCGTTTCAGCGCCCGAGGGAAAGATTTTGGGCGATATCAATGTCTCGGAGGTAGCGCCCCATGTTCGGGCAATCACTCCAACGCCGGGAGGAGTTGGACCCGTCACGGTGGCGGTGCTTTTGGAAAACGTGGTGAAGCTCGCACGAGCTCGTCTTAAATAACCCTCCCTTTTTATGGACGGCAAACAACCACATCCTTTTTCTCAAATCCTTGCGCTTCACGAAACAAGACGCAGACAAAAACCGTTTTTGTCCGATCTTCCCCGCGTGCACATTAACGAAGCAACACGCGCGGTTGCGGAACTATACGAACGCACTCGCAATACCCTTGAGTATCACGATGCCGACATCGTAAGACGAATGGCAATCGAGCGTACCTTAAAACGCCTTTTGGCATTTGGCATGTTGGGGGGGGACGTCACGCATGCGGAGAATCTTCTCAAAGAGCTTATTCGTGGAGGATACTTTCCAAACGACGAGGTTCCCGAGGAGCGTACCTACGATATTGCACGTATCACCAGGCGCTTCCTTATTGCCAATGCCGTGGGTATCCCCAAGGAAATCGGCTCTCTTTTTCTCTCCCTTACCGCGATCGCCATTGAGGACGCCGTTGTGGTGGAAGAGCGCGAAATGGAACAACGGTTTATACAGTTTTCTTTTACTGTTTTGCGTGATCGCATTCCTTGGAATGAACGTGAGCGCAAAGACCGGCGACATACGGCGATGCTTTATGCCGCGGTATGGCGCGATATCTTATATGCAGATGAACGTCGTACTATAGCGGCGCTCGTACATAATGCCGTGATCGGGTGGGAAGACGCGGAGCAAGAGCATGAAGTCCGTGAACTTTTGCCGCAGGTCATAAACACTATTCGCGCTTCCCGTATTCTTTTACGCCTGCCTGAATTTATGGCGCGCCGAAGAGTTGCGCGCTCATTCGGTCCTTCCTTTATCGCCCTACGGGATGTTTTGCGTATGCACCCCGATGATATCGGAGAGGTTGCGTCGTCACCGCTCTTATTTGAGGAATTGCTTGAAAATACTATCCAACGACGTTCCGCGCAGCTTTCCCGTGACTTGCGATGGACGGCGTTAAGGGCCACCTTGTATATTTTCCTCACCAAGATGCTCATTGGTTTTTCTATTGAAGTTCCGTATGAGATGTTTGTGTTATCTTCCTTCCATGTGCCTGCTTTTATCGTCAATTTAGCGATACCGCCTTTGATCATGCTTGTGATGGCGCTTTCCGCGCCTCGCGTGAGCCAAAAAATCGTTGCCAAAATTGTCGATACTGCTCTTTTGCTTGCATTTGAAGAGGGTTCGCTTGAAATGCCCCGTCGCGTGCCGCGCCGCACATCCTTGCGCACCATGTTTTATTCCGTTGCGGCCGTAACCCTAACGTTAGGAATATTGTGGGGGGTGGCGCGTGCGCTTGCGGCATTGAATTTTTCGTGGCTCGGGATCGGCGTATTTGTCTTTTTCATGTCGCTCGTCAGTTTGTTTGCATGGCGTGTTCGCAAACCTCTTCGCGATATGGGGCTTGCGGGATCTCGCGAGGGATTTTTTGCGGTGGTGGCAGAGATTATCGCATTTCCTTTCTTGGCAGCGGGCCGCCTGCTTTCAACGCTGCTTTCCGGCTTTAGTTTATTTTTGTTTATGGTGGACGTATTTATTGAATCCCCGCTGAAATTCTTTTTGGGGTTTGTCGAGGATTGGCTTGTGTTCTTGCGGGAAAAACGGGAGGAATTTATTGAAGAGCAAAATTAGTACACATGCTTCGGCTGCGTTTTTTGAGGAAAAAGAGAACAGTTTTTGTAAGCGCTTTTATACTTATTGCCGGAGCGCTTATTTTTTTGCTTTTTACCCCTCAAGGCAATGCTTCGCTGAAGGCAGTATATTTTTTATCGGTATTTGCGAAAGAGTTTGATGCGAAGATCCCGCGCCTGCCGCTTTTTGCCGATCGCGAAGTTATTTTCGAACAAATCACAATACCTGGCGATTCTGAAATACTTGCCGCCGACCTTTATCGTCCCAAAGATGTTTCTGTAAAGTCACCCGGAGTTGTATTTGCATATGGCACAGTTCCGACCATAAAAGACCCGCGGATCGTGAAACTTAGCCGCGCACTTGCCCAGGGAGGGTTTGTGGTGTTGGTTCCTCATTTTCCCGATTTGCTCGCCGACCGCGTCCATGAACGTACGGCTTATCACATGGTTGATGCGTTTCAGTGGCTTCAACAACAAGATTTTGTTGATTCGCAGAAAGTGGGGTTTATGGGGTTTTGCGTTGGCGCATCGCTTTCTTTGGTTGCTGCCGCAGACCCGACAATCGCGAACGACGTTGCGTGGGTACACGCCATTTCCCCGTATTTTGATCTTTTCTCTTTTGCAGAAGAGGTCTTTTCTCGAGAATACGAAACCTTAGACGGCAGTAAAATAGCATGGGAGCCCCACATCCAAACAGTGCGGATCTTTCAAAATGAGCTGGTGTTGTTGCTTTCGGAAGAGGACCAAAAAATGCTCACCAATGCTTTAAAGGAGGGATCTTTGAAAGATGAGGAATTCTCTTCGCTTTCGTCCGATGCACAAAATCTTTGGCGCGTGTTTCATGCACAGTCGCTTGAGGAGGCGCGTTTATTCTCAAAGAAGCTTTCTTCTGTTTTTCAAGAAACCAATGCGCGGCGTTCCCCCAGTGCCCGCCTTGAGGGTCTTTTAGCTCCCGTCTTTCTTGTTTCCGGCCTTGATACCTTTATTCCATATGCAGAGAGCGAAAAACTTGCCAAGGCCTTGGGCAGCCAGGCGATCTTCACACCAGTTGAGCTTTTTCAACACGTTGACCCTTCGCGCAAACTTTCCTTTTTTGCACGCGCACGCGAAGCATTTCGTCTGTGGAATCATCTACGCCGTGCCTTTCTTGTATCGTTTTCGTAAATAAGATATTATAGAATACATGCTGCGACTGAATGTATTTAGTCAGTTAGATTCCAAGCGTCTAGGTTTTCGCGGTGGATATATGGCGCAGAAGGGAAAGAAAGGCCGGATCTTTGGAGAGAATCCGGCGGGATTTACGCTTGTCGAAATTCTCCTTGTATTTGGAGTGCTTATTGTTATTTCGCTCTACGCTTCGGTCGCCTTGGTTGGTTTCTTCAGAACCACGCAGCTTGAAACCTCAACCGATGCCATTGTTGAACTTGCAACTCATGCAAGGGGTAACGCGGTAGAGGGGGAACAATTTACTAAGTGGGGAATTTCAGTAGTGAATCTGGCGGGCGCCCAAGCATATGTTTCTCTCTTTTTTTGTGAAGACGACCCATGCACAAATCGTACCGAAATAAACCGATACGTATTACCCGCATTGGTTCGTTTCGTTGTTCCGGGCGAGGATTCGACTGATGTAATCACCTTTAACCGCCGCGATGGAACGGTAGAAGACGGAAAGACGCATTATCTTGTCCTGTCAAATGGTTCAACCACGCGCGTTATTACTTTTTACAGCAACGGTAGCATCCAGCGGTCAGATGAAGGCCAATCAGTGTCCGAGGAAAACCCCGGCAGTGGCATTGTATTATCCGAAGCATATGCCAATGGCGGAATTTATAGCGATGCTGCGTTAGCAGCTGACGGACTTCCTATTTTTTCTCATCGAAGTGATAGCGGCGCGCTCCTGGTTACAAAATGTCTTATTCCTGATTGTTCGCAAACACAAACAATACAGCCCGGGGCACAGGCGGCAGAATCTGAAATCATAATACTTCCGTCGGGAAATCCTTTCCTGGCGTTTACCGATCACTCGTCGCTATCCATTATTTCATGCGATGATTCGCTCTGTACTCCGCCCGAACAAGCCATAACCGTTCAGCCATGGGATTTTTCCTATCAGTATGGTTGGTTTGTTTCCATGGCAGTCGGCAGCGATGGTTTTCCGGTTATTACCCATTTGAAGCGACAGGGATTTGATTTTCGCTTAGTTGTTACACACTGTTTAAACGTTGCATGCGATAGCGCAGAGACCCATGATATTGGACAAGCGGGTATCGTTACTCCCTATGGCCTTGCAATTACCATTAGTAATGGCTTGCCTCTCATCGTATTTAGCAACGGTGTTTTAAACATGCTTGCCTGCGACGACGCTGCGTGTGATCCGGCCGAAGGCGGACCCGATCCGATATACGCTGGCAATCCGGACTACGATGCTTGGCATATCAGCGTTACGACGGGCTATTTAGACGGATTGCCTATCATTGCTTATGGTACCTCTGGTATGGATATACGTGTGACGCGGTGCGCGAGTTTTGACTGTAGCACCATTAGTTCGGAGGTACGGGTAATGTGCGGTGGTTTTGATATCGGCGGTGATATCTGGGGTGTGCATAAAAATATTACTGTGGCTGCTGGAGACGATGGAAATCCGGCTATAGCTTATAAAAGGGCCGACTATGCGCCGGGAATGCTTGGGCTTCCGGGCGTGCGTCCTGCTAATGCAGGAGGAGGCGGGGGAGGAGGCGGAGGCGGGGGTATTAACCCCGACACTTGCGCTGGCGATGAAAACGATAGCGGACGGGGCGGCATTTGGTATATGAAATGCCTTACGCCAAATTGCGAAAACGAGGATACGCAAACTGCGGCAGTGGAGCACGCTGAAATCTTTACCGATGATTCCGTAGATAGCCACCTTTCCATGGTTTTGCGAGCGGGCAACCTTCCCTCAATAGGGTTTCGTGCGCTTTCTCCGTCGTCGAGTTTTATGATTGCATCGTGCGGCAACCTATTTTGTCAATAGCCGATGGCAAAGAATACGAAAAACAACAATGGGTTTACGCTCCTCGAGCTTCTGTTGGTAGTTGGCGTTCTTGTAGCCATCGGTTTTTTGGTTTTCTCGTTTGTTGGATTTAATCAAACCTCAAAACTTGATACAACGACAGACGGTATTTTAGAGCTTGCAACCGAAGCCCGCGGCAATTCGGTTGCAGGAGAACAGTTTATGAAATGGGGTGTTTCCGCGACAAATCCCTCGGGTACAGATCCTTCGTACGCGGTACTTTTTTCTTGCATCAACGACAATTGCGATCCTGCATTGGGCGAACGAAAAGAAATAAGAAGTGTTTTCCTACAAGACCCTGTTGTGTTTAACGTACCCTTGGACGGCGCAACCACCGACATTATTTTTCGCCAACGCTCAGGGGATCTTGAGAGCGGCGTGTACAGGCGATTTGTGCTCTCGTTGGCCTCCGATCCTGAACAAATACGCACAATAGAGTTTTTCGCAACAGGGCTTATAGAAGCTCAAAAGGGACTGGCCACTCCCCCTGGTTTTGTTTTTGGTGATGATTTCGAAACATGTGATTTTTCGAAATGGTCCGAGACGCCTTTTATTGAGGGCGGCAATACTCTTGAGGTAAATGCCGCTGCTGCACTCGGGGGAGCGTGCGGACTTCATGTGTTGACCGGCACAAGCAATGACGACGCACGTCCATTGCAAGCATTTACTCCCGCTTTCCCTTCGCTTTATTTTCGTAGTTCCATTCGGCTTCTCGCATTACCCCAAGGATCAAATCCGCACAATTTCATGATGTTTGAAAATCTTCCCAAAGATAATGTGCTTTTTGGATTAGGAGTTGATCCCAATGGGGGAAACGGATTGCTTCCTATGGAGCTTACATGGTGGACGCCTTCGACTAATTGGGGAAATACTAATTTTGTCATCTCACCCAATACCACATATTGCATCGAGGCGTTTGTTGATCGACCTTCTGGTACGGTAACCATATGGGTGGATGGAACGCCATACGCTTCTGTGAGCGGGGAAACTTTTTCTGCTGATTTCGGCTCCATGTCCGTAGGACATGATGCGTATGTAAATGTCTTTGACGCATATATAGATAATGTTGAGCTGAATTCGCTTCAGTCGATTGGCTGTTAAGTTGTTTGGTTAAAATATTTTTCGTCATGTTATTTGTAAGGCCCCGTCAGGTATTGGTCGCTTAAATATGAAAACAGGTATGCCTGTTTCGTTATTCCTCAATAAGGAACGGAAACGTCAGGAAGAAACCGTTGATCTAATCCCATCTGAAAATATCGCCTCGCGCGCCCTTTGCGGGACGATGAGCACAAAAAGCTGTTTGAGGAAATACAGAAAATGTGCTATCATTAAAACATGAAACGCGACGCAAAACTTCCCGAATTTTTTAAACCGCTTTTGTGGTCGTATGATTTCTCGCGCATTGATCCCGTTCGCGAACGGAGGGTGATTATAGTGAACGCTATTAATTACGGAGATCTCTCTCATTGGCGTTGGTTGCTCGAAAGTTACGGGCAGGATGCCATCCGCAAGGAACTTGTTCGTCTTCGTCCGGCTGAACTTCGTCCACAAGCACAGCGTCTTGCTGCGCTCATGTTTGATCTTCTTGTATCTGTTCATGCATCTTGAGGTTCTTGATCAGCAAGGGCAGACGATCTTTTCCCAGCTTAAAAATTTTCAGCATTTTTATCTTGCCGGCGGTACTGCCGCCGCTTTACATATTGGCCACCGCATCTCGGTGGATTTTGATTTGTTTGGAGACAACGAAATTCCTGATACACTTTTTGATGAGGTCAAGCGCGTGTTTTTGGGGCGGCCGGTAAAACTCTCTGTCAGCAATCAGGATGAGCTTACCGTATTTATTGATGGGAGAAAACTTTCTTTTCTTCACTATCCTTTTGGCCTGGTTTTGGGTAGAGTGGCGCATCAAGGGGTATTTCTTGCGAAACTTAAAGAAATTGGCGCAATGAAGGCGTATACCATTGGACGCAGGGGTGCCTACAAGGATTATGTCGACTTATATTTTTTGCTTAGCGAAAGACATACTACGTTTCAGGAAATTATCTCGCTTGCCGAGAAAAAATATGGCGACGAGTTTAACTCCCGCCTTTTTCTTGAACAATTAGTATATATGGACGACATTCAAGATACAGACGTTGTGCTTCTTCGCAAGCGCGAAACGAGAAAGGATCGGGTGCAGCATTTTTTTGAAGAGCAGATACGTGCAATAGCGCTTTAACAAGACCACATATCTCTATGTATTTCTACGACTGTCACTTTGGGGACTAAATGATGGATTATGTCAAAAGCTGTACAATTGCTTGTAAAAGAAGGAAAACGGCAAGCGGAAACAATCGATCTGATACCATCGGAGAACATCGCATCGCGTCGCGTGCAAGACGCCTTGGCATCGTATTTTACCAATAAGTACGCAGAAGGATATCCGGGCAAACGATACTATCCCGGCAATGTTATGGCTGACGAGCTTGAGCTATATGCGCAAAACTTGGCACGCAAAATATTTGGTTTAACGAAACGGTGGCACGTGAATGTTCAGCCCTACTCCGGATCACCCGCAAACATCGCGGTATATTTTGGGCTTTTGAATTTCGGCGATACCATTATGGGAATGGCACTCTCGCACGGAGGGCATCTTACCCATGGGCATAAGGTCAATTTTTCCGGCCGCGCCTACCGTACAATCCAATATGGTGTGGGTCCTTACACGGGCCGTATCGACTACGATGAACTTGAACGACTCGCCAAAAAATATAGGCCGAAACTGATCGTATCGGGCGCAACCGCCTATCCAAGGAAAATTGATTTTGCGCGCATTGGAGATATTGCAAAAAACGTGAAGGCCTTACATTTGGCGGATATTTCCCATATTGCAGGCCTTGTTGTCGCGAAACTCCATCCGTCTCCGTTTCCCCATGCTGATGTTATTACCACGACAACACATAAAACCTTACGAGGTCCCCGTGCGGCGATTATTTTATGCAAAAAAGAATATAAAGATGCTATTGATAAGGCGGTATTTCCCGGCCTTCAGGGGGGGCCGCATTTAAATACTATTGCCGCAATTGCCGTAGCATTTGAAGAAGCGATCCGCCCGTCGTTTCGGCATTATCAGCAACAGGTGCTTAAAAACGCAAAAACATTGGCACGCGAACTTATAAAAGAAGGATTTCAGCTTCTATCGGATGGCACCGACAACCACCTTTTGTTGGCCAATGTAAAAGCGTCCGGCATCGATGCGAGTTGGGCTGAAGGGGTTTTGGAACAAGCCGGCATACTTGCAAATCGCAATACGGTTCCAGGCGACGCCTCGCCTTTCCGTCCGTCTGGTATTCGTATGGGTACGCCGTCCGTTACCAGTCGCGGGATGCGCGAGCAAGAAATGAGGACTATTGCCGTCTGTATCGCGCAGCTATTAAGAAAGCACAAGACCCCTTTGGAGATTTGTGGTAAGGTGAAAAAGTTATGTAAACGGTTTCCGATTCCAGAAATATACCGTTGATATTATTTTTGATGCAGGATAACCTATAGTTATGGCACGAAAACAAACTGCAAAAAATAGGCGGAAACGCCACAAAAAAGTATCAAAAAAAGACGCACGGTCTCACAGGCGCCCCAAAAAGAAGCCGCGCGTTTCTTCAAAGACGCGGCAATCTTCCCCAAAACAATCCTTGCCGATGCTTGAAGCGCTTTTGGGCTCGCCTGCGCGCGCAAGAATTTTAAGGTTTCTTTATCGCCATCCCGATGCTGCTTATAATTTAAAAACGCTTTCCAAAATATTGCTGTTAAAGACCCCAAGCGTTGCCCGCGAGTGTTTGGCTCTTGCGCGTCTTGGGATATTAAAGAGCCGATCGGGCGGCAGCCGCAAAACGTATCAGGTAAGCGCCGCCTTTCCGTTTTCGGGAGAATTACGCGCGATATCTGTACATTCCCATGCGCTTTCTTCCGCACAAATACTTTCCGAGCTTTCAAAAAAGATACATCCGAAACTTGTGGTGATTTCTGGAAGCTTTTTAAATATTCCCGGTTCTCCCACCGATTTATTCGTCGTTGCCGATCGCGTATCGGAAAAACAACTTGCAAGCGCCATGAAGCAGTTTGAAGCACAGTTGGGAACCGAGCTTCGCTGGTCTGCGTTTAACACAAACGAGTTTATCTATCGTTGGAAAATGTTTGATCGGTTTTTAAAGTCAATTTTTGAAAGCACCCACGAGATATTGTTGGGAAAGGTGCCGAAGTAATACTGCGAAGTACAAATTTGTACGAATATACGAATGGACGGTTGGCTCAGTGGTAGAGCGCTGCGTTCACATCGCAGAGGTCGCAGGTTCGATCCCTGCACCGTCCATTTTCCATTTACTTTATCCACACCCCAGGGGGGGGGGG
>Ga0209542_10011697_pt1 | contig 15518 bp, 14 predicted proteins | sample RifCSPhighO2_01_FD_184028 | JGI IMG/M metagenome (GOLD analysis project Ga0209542, IMG submission 184028) | Soil microbial communities from Rifle, Colorado - Rifle CSP2_plank highO2_0.1 (SPAdes) (version 2) | ecosystem: Environmental > Terrestrial > Deep subsurface > Rock core/Sediment ... | reverse complement strand
GATTGCTGTTGTGGTAGTTATCTTCATAGCGAGTTTGGCTTATTCCAATCTGCGCAACGCCCGCATCCAGACCCAGACCGATATGAAACGGGCACTTGAGAGCGCTTCGCAAAATATCACGGACGCGGAAGCGTCACTCATCTACGACGACCAAAAACATGCGACTGAATCGTACTTGAAAGCAAAAGAGGCGCTGGATAAACTTCAAAAAGGCTCCTATTTTCAATCCGAAGCCCATGACCTGGCTCTGCGACTGGACGCGCTGTCTAACAAACTGAATAAGACTACTACCGTGGATTCGATAGAAATCCTCGGCACATTCCTCGGCACGCCCGACCGTCTGATCAAGACCGCCAGCGGATTTGTCGGTTTGAATTCCTACACTGATGCGATAGAGATTTTCGACGCATCAAGTCGGACCTTCCAAGACTCCGCCCTGTCGCCTACTTCTCACGAAGATTTCTCCTCAGGTGCGCAAATTGCGGGCGCAACCGTGGGATTTATTTCCCGCGGCGGAAGGCTCTATGCGCTCGACACCTCAAGCGGCACAATGCGCGCGACAACTCCCACTTCAACTGGCGAACTATCGGTGCAAGCTCTGCTGTTTTTCGGCAACCGAGCCTACGCGATTGACCAAAGCTCCGGCCAGATCCTGCGCTATGACCTTGCACAGAGCGGATATGGAGCCCCAGCGAACTGGCTTAAAACCGCGCAAGACTTCAAAAATGTCACCGCAATGGCCATCGACGGCAATATCTGGGTGCTCACCCAAGATGGAGTCAAAAAATATACTCGCGGTGAAGAGCAGTCTTTTGCGATCGCCCAATTACCCTCGCCCCTTCGCGATCCGACAGCTATCTGGACAGATCAGGCTTCGCCCAAGATTTACATTGCCGATCCTTCTAATTCACGCATCGTAGTTCTCAACAAGGAAGGCGGACTTGCCGCACAGTATTCTTCCTCGAAATTTTCTGACCTCAAGGATTTCTGGATTGATGAAGCCGCCAAAACAGTTTACGTCATCATCGGCAATCAGCTCGGAAGGTTTACGTTTTAGTTCTCTCGTGCCATACATAAAAACTCCCCGCTGGAAGCGGGGCGTTTTTTATTTTCTAAATAACTGGAGATTCCCTCCGAATCCTTACCAGCGGAAGGTCGTGGTGACGAATTGGTCGAGGTTGTCGAAGGTGAGCGACCCGACAAGTGCGCGCTCAGTCGAATCGCTAAACTGGGTTAAGAACGTCTGAAAATTATCAGACGCGTCGGCAATACTGATAAGCATCGAGTCCACGGAGCTTCCGTAGCCGCTTCCTTCCGGAATCGCGGCGATTGAGAGGCGTTTGGGCTTTTCAGCGCTTATGCTCACTCCCGCGACTTGCGGCATCAATTGGACAACGCTGCCGGAATACTCTGGGTTTACAATCACGGCCGCAAGCTGAGCAGAAAGAGTATCAGGAAGAGACACGGTTGCGGCTATGGAAGCTGCGGTAGTATCGCCCATGAAGGCGACCGTGTCCGCTGACAGATCCAGGCCCCACACAATCTTCTCAGAAACAGTTGGTATCATAGTCAAGTGTAATACCATCACCAAGGCGGCGGTAAATGCGACCGGTTCCAATATCTTCACCAGCGTCGGATGCGGCTTGGTGAAAGGAATCAGGCTCAAAGCCGCAGGCGCTCCTACTTGATATTGCATCGCCGGTTTTTTTGTAGTAACCATAGACTTTTTTTCTGCATCGGCTTTCTTGCGATCATTGATTTTCTCGAAGGCATCGAATCTGATATAGACTGACTTGCCGCGCTTGCGTGAAGGCACCAAGCCGATCTTGGTGAAGTTCTTCAGCTCCGAGACGGTGTAGCCGGAAATAATGGCCGCGTCCTTGAGTGAAATGTATTTTTTTTGATATGAGGACATGAAATTTTTCGTCCGCATACTATTTTTCAAGGCGCCCTCGACCCTGGGGCACCCACAATTTATTGATACAAAAGAGCGATCGTGATATCACGATACGCTTTCAATAATTCAAGAAAAAAATATGTTGTTTGTAGAGTCGACATAAGCCGGGAAGATTCTGAAAGCCTGGCGGCTAGAATCAAATCCCCCCAAAATAGCAGGGTATGAGTATCTCGAATTAATTTTTGTTTTTGTTTCGAAACGAATCCTAACCAGTGAATATATTATAGCAGAAAAACTCTCCGTCGTCAATGACAAGAGACGGTTTGCTATGCGACTAGAATTTTAGAGCAAGATCTTCCGGAAAAAACGCCTTGCTCACCATCGAAATTGCGTGCAATACGCATTTCCATGAGAGTCGACAGTGACATCACAGCCTTGAAGAATGTCTGCGGGATACTCATCTGTACCGATATTTTTTTCGCTGGCAAAATGTCTCACTTCCCCATTCCATAGGCTTTCTTCCGCTGTTTTTACAGCAAGAATGGGTACTATGAGACCTCCTCCATATGACGGGCCTTGCTCTATATTAGCCTGAATTTGAGGATTCCCCTCTACAATGGGGGCCACGTTTGCACCTGCCACTGCTCCTTGGCCTTCACCTTGAGTCGGGCGGTCGTGGAAGACGAGCATGCTGTCTGCGGGCAGCGGGGTGCTCAGTGACTCCAAAAAATAAGCTAAGTCGGCAAAACTTCGCGATGCTCTGAGGCTTACCCATATCCGTTCGGCAAGGGGCGCAGTACGGGCATATGAAAGTCCTCGTATGCGGGCTTCGGATAGTGTATTGCTGGAATTTCGGTTCGCCAGAACGATATTTTGCTGTTTATAAAGCTCCTGTAAGCTTGACGAAAATTCTGCGATGAGGCCCGAAAATGGAGTTGAAGCTGAACTGAGCACAGAGCTGGAAACTTCAATAGATGCGCGCATTTCTGGTGAAAATCCGGCCAATTGCAGGACCGAAAGAGCGAGTATGCATATTGCCATAGCTGGCGCGGCCACGAGGGTTTCCCGGTACCACGGGACAAACTGAATATAATCCGGTACGCTAGCTTGCGGGAGAGAATATGGAGCCTGGGACGCTGTAAATCCTGACCAAGAAGCTCGGGGATGACTCAGAGCAAAAGCAGGATTTCTGCGGGCAAAAATCTCCTGATATCGGGTCCATAAATTCTCCTTCTTTCTCTCCTCCACTCTTCGCGGAGCGTTCTCAGCAAAAAGCTGGCCTGCGAGATCGAACTTCAACAAATCCGGATTCGAGCGCCCGGTCGCGGGCAATGGGAGCACCCTAAGCAAATCACGCTCAGTAAAACGACCTGAATCAGAGCCGTTTTCAATATATCGTCTACCTCCATTCTCCGGCTTTTGCGCTTCATCATGGTCCTCTAAAAGCATGGGCTGCTCCTGCACTTTGATTGGTTTGCCCGCAATCAACAGTGTCTGCTGGTATTCCTCTATTGCATGTGAGCAGGTCAGCCAGATCTTCCCCTGCCGCTCTGCCCAGATATAGTCGCTACGGCAAAGATACGCCAGATGGTCTGCCGTGTATTTGTAGCGAACCCGGGCTTGAGCCAGGGTGATCAGCTTTTCCCCCGCGAATCTGGAGTTCATTTTTGTTTTTGTTTTGATCGGCTAAACAGCTGATTTTGGCCGTATACCGAAATTTTCCAAGTGGCCATTCCCTTGGAAACTCGAAAACGAGACCTGCGGATTGTTTTTTGTTTTTTCTAGGCTAAGTTGAGCCTCATCTCGGGCTATTTTTGTTTCTATCTCGGCAAAACGAGATGAAATCTATCCTCAGTTTAGCAGAAAATAAGGCATTTGTAAATAGGTAAAAGGTGCCATTTTCCAAAAATAGAGATTTTTCGCGAGCCCCGCCGGTGCGGGGCGAACTCCTTCTGCTGGGTGAGGTTGTCGGAGAGGGAAACGCGAAGCGTAACCCCTCTCCGAAAAAACGCTAATATAGACATATCCGTGAGCGGCGCAAGCCTGCCTTGGCCGCGAACTCCTACTATGAAGGATGTTATCTACAGAAACGCCCTCGCATCGTTTCCTTCGACATAAAAAATACCCCAAAGACTCAATTGAATCTAGGGGTAGGTTGCCTCACTTCCGCGGGCTGGGAGTGAGTTTGGCGACCTGTGAAAACAGGAACCTCGGGCAGTTCCCATTCTCGCACCGCGGCCAGAGCCGTTAGAAGAACCGGGTTGTTGCGATCGTAGTGGAAGATCGCGCTCAAGCGTTCGAATTTCTCGGCGATCTGCGAGCGTTGTTCGCGCTGTGCGGGCGTCCAGCCTTTGCCGACTGCATCTGCAGCACACAGAAGCATCCAGCGCAGGAAATTTTCTTGGTCTCCCCGCAATTTGATGATCAAGCTCTGATCCTTGATCGACAGATACGCGAAGTGATGTAGCCGGATAGTCAGACAATCAGCAAGTTGCAGTCCTGCTCCCTGCGCAAAATCTGCAGAGACAGCTTCGTGATTGTAGTAAGCATTGCCCGGACTGCCCGTGCGGTCGACGAGAGAGAAGGCTCGCTTGAGATTCTGAAACTTCCCGATATCATGCAATGCAGCAGCAGCGCGGATATCCATTCCTGTCATCTGGAACAGCTGGGTGGCGGCGCTGTATACAGCGTGCATGTGACCGAGCACTCCGTACTCATGCCACGTCGGTTCTTGGTCCGCTACGCGATCTTCACAAAGCCTGACAAATAACGCGGCGGGTAAACCGCGCTTCGCATAGTCCAACACGTAATCAAACGTGAATACTTCGCTCAATGTCCCCTCCTTTGAGAAGATATGAGAAACGGGAGGGCGAACATACGTTCGCGCCTCCCGCGGTTGTGGCCCCTCCCCTACCAGACTGGAAGCTGGTTAGGGAATAGGCTTGGGTTATTGTGGTACCGTCTCAGGTTCGGGCTTGGCGGCTTCTTGCTCCGCTTCTGCCGGAATCTGGAGGGCTTCTACGCGCGCTTTCTGCCACTGCTTGATCTGCAGCGGAGTAGGCGGCGGCAGAATCACGGTAGCGCTGATAAGCTCCATCAGCGGTCCCCGCCTGATCCCCGCGGGAATGCTATCCCGCAGAGGACGCGACCCGTTGAAGATGGTCTGCAACGCCGGATGCTTCTGCCATTTCGCATTGATTGCCCGCGCCTGAAGCACTTGTGTGAGCTTCTGAAGCGACTCGACCACTTGCGGATTATGCCAGAGCACTTTGCTCGTCATGATGACGTAGTTGCCGCGGCGCGATTCACATAGAATGATGCTGGGCGCTCCCCTGCGGGAGAAAATCGCCCGCGCTACTCCGTCGTCATCGACGATTATATGGATCGCACGGTGACCCGAGACGGAGAATTCAGTCTTCTCGATCTCCTTGCCCTTGGCTTTCCACACCCCGCGCATCTCTTTCTGGCGCTTGTAGACCCGCAACCAGAATTCGATCCGGACTTTGATCATGTCCGGATCGTCGCCGAGGCAGAACATCTGCAGCAGGTACTCTCGCAGCGTGAAATGCTCACGCACGGGCTTACCTCCCGGCTCGACGATGGGAAGGTCGGGCAAGGCGAGGAAAAGCTCCAAGAGTTTCGGGAACTTCTGCAGATCCTGCATCCAACGCTCGTAGGGCAAACGCCGTTCCACCATCCGGCGAAACCGGATGTGGGTGAACACCGAATGCAACGCGGCTTCCGTGATCATCGCGGCGTGAAAGCCCATGCCGGCTCTCCAGGCCTCCACCAGCAGGAACGCGATGTTGAAACCATCAGCCTGCTCCTTGAGGAAACCCGTCGCGTTATTGCGCACCGACAGATTCACGAGTCCGGCCACCTCCGGCATATGGTTGAGATTGAGCTTGAGGTCTTCCACCAAGATGTAGGTGTCCGACCCCTTGCCGGCCACAGTATACTTCTTGTGGCCGATGCCGATGGGGTAGAGCTTGCGCTCATTCCATTTGGCTGCTTCTGCGGACGGCGGGTCGTCGTTTACGGCCCAGTAGACGATCTCCCAATCTTTCGGGAGCTCGAGAGCGCCGGTCACTTGTTCCAGTAAGATCGCCATCGCAAAGTATTTCTCAATGCGCGGCATCCTCGGTACAACAACACCCTTCCACTTGCCAACGTGAAATACGTTCATCTGTCCTCCTTTGGACGTCTTCTTCGCTCCTGCCTTGGCAGGTAACGTTGGGTCTACTTGGGGCCAGGCCCGTAAGCAGCCACATTTTTGTTCTCAAGTCTTGGCTTGAGAACAAAGGGTGACTACATTTTTAGAGCACTTCCACTCCCCGACCTCGGTCGAATTTGCCGTCTCGGGTTCTATCATTGCTGAAACTTGGTCTGTTGCGAGGATGAGTTGGTCGTGCAGGGCGGATAGGCATGTCGCGTTCGATATTCAATCCTTGTTTGGTCGCCTGTTCTATCTCTTGATAAGAAAGTTTGGTTGCCGGGATTCCCTGCGGCTGGACGCCGCCGTTCTGGAGCGTATTCGCCCGCGTGTCGTAATACCAATGAGGCAGGCCTTCGGTTCGTCCGGGTAATTCCAGGTCGTTTTCGCGATCGACATTCAGTACAATCCCCGACTTCTGCGCTTCTAGAAGCTTGATGATGCGTGCGAGCTTGTGAAGGTACAGCCGTCTGGCCTGCTTGGTGATGAAGTTCACATGCCCGGTCGAAGCGCGCTGGATGACCAGGTCGGCACCCACGGCGCGGCTTCTGATATAGCCGGCAAGGGCGGGGTTGTCTGATTCCGCGTAAACCACTTTTACTTGGTGCCCAAGCTGCGGAGCCGTAAATTCCTTGATCTTGCCTGCTGCTAGAAGCGTGCGATATTCAGCGGGTAATTGCACGTACCGGCGATTCTCTTCCAGATAATGTCCTGCAAGCATCGGTATGATGATCTCAAGAATCTTATGCGGTGCGTCCGGAATCGATTTATTAAGATTGGTCAGCAAGCCAGACAGTCCGAATGCCCGGTCGATGGGATCTGCCGAGAGCGTGCCGCGGCCTTCTAGGTCGTCGCGCCGGGCAAGCTCGAGTACGCGCTGCAGATCCGGCCGGTCGTCAATCTCTAGATGCTGGGCCACCAGGTGGCTCGAGGAATGTTTGCGATTTTCGGGACCCAAGCGGTGGTGGTCGAAGCGGCCTAACCCTAAGTCAATGACAATGTACCCGTCCTCTTCCAACACCTGGGGCGTCTTGTCGGCAGGCATCTCGGACCAGAATTCCACTGAGGCTTCGGAGATTCCGGGAAACTTGGATTCGCCGAAATGTTTCAGCAAGAAATACGATACCGCCGTATCTACCTGTATTTTCGGGAACAGAACTATAGTCCAGTTCTTCATATATCTAAATACTTTCGAAAATATATTTTAGCACAAATATCGAGTCTTGTCAAGACTCTAGCGATTTTAGCTATATTTTAAGCTTCAAAATAAGCTTTTCTACCAGATAACCATAACCCGTTTTACCCGCCATTTCAATCAAAAATCCGATTACACAAATAAAAAAGGCGAGACATCTAAAAAGAAAGAGCCCTTCTTCCGGGCTCTTATCACTACCGACTATCAACTACAAACTACGGACTACGGACTAAAAACTATTTCAGCGTTACCCCTCGACTAAGCTCGGGATGACACTCTAGAAAAAAATTACTTGAGTGTCACGGTAGCTCCTGCCTCTTCCAGCTTTTTCTTCAGCTCCTCAGCTTCCGCCTTGGCGACATTTTCTTTGATTGCCTTGGGTGCGCCATCCACTAGATCCTTGGCATCCTTGAGGCCCTTGCCCGTCACTTCTTTGACTACCTTGATGACGGAGATCTTGTTGCCTCCGGCTGAAGTCAATTCCACCGTAAAGGCGGTCTTCTCTTCGGCTACGGCTGCTCCCCCGCCAGCGGCTGCGCCGGCTGCGGCCATCATCATCGGGGCGGCTGCGGATACGCCATAGTGCGACTCTAAAGTCTTGACCAGTTCGGAAAGTTCAAGCGCGGACAATTTATCGATATGATCGACTACAGTCTTGAATTTCTCCGGGACTTCAACTTTCGCTTGTTCGTCTGTCATAGTATTTTTACTTAAAATTAATTAATAAACAAATTATTTCTTGATCTGCGACAATACCTGAACCAATCCCCGATGCGAGCCTGACAATACCGTCACCAGTCCGCGAGAGGGGCCCTGTAATACTGACACGAACTGGCCCAAAAGGTCGACCCTTGAAGGAATGGCGGCCAGCGCTGTCACCTGTGCCTGATCAATAAACTTGTTCTCCAAGAATCCGCCCAAGAACTTCAATTTCTCATTCGTCTTCCCGAATTTTCTCAGTTCCCGCGCGGCGGCCGTCTCGTCTTCGGAATAACTTACCGCCACTTGTGTGGCGAGCTTCACTTCTTTGGTGGGAAAACCGGCCTTGCGCAAGGCGAGTTTCAAGAGGGAAATCTTGACGACCTGGTGCTTGATTCCACCGTCGCGGAGCTGCTTGCGAAGCTTGTCCGTCTCGGACATGGTAAGTCCGCGAATCTCCGACAATACGATACCACGGGCTTTCTTGAAATTCTCCGCCAGGGTTTGGACAATGTCGATTTTCTGCGCTCTGGTCTTCGGCATAATTTTATAGTCGGTTGTTAATAGTCTGTAGTCTGTGGAGGATTTAGAATTAAAAAATCTCGGCTTCACCGAGGTTGCTACTACTCAGTATTTATAGTGTCTACAGACTACCAACTACAAACTACTGACTAGCGTGTTCCTCGGTAGGACTTACTCCTTCAATGAAGTAGGATACCTATCCCGACGTCTGCTATAAAGATATTTATAGAGTGTCGGGACCCCGACTTTGCGTCGGGACTGTCTTTGGAGATCTATATGATTTATCTTGAGACATTATAGCAGGACGGACAATCCTGTCAAGCTTGTAATTTGCAGGTTATTTCAGATACTTGGCCTTGTTCTCGTTATGTTCCTCCAATGTTTTAGAAAACACCGCTTCCCCGTCCGGCTTGGATAGGAAATACATATAGTCCGTCCGGGCTGGATATATCGCCGCCTTGATGGAATCAAGCGAAGGATTGTTGATCGGCCCGGGCGGAAGACCCCTGAATCGATAGGTATTGTAAGGTGAATTGATCTTAGTGTCCTCAATAGTCGCCCTTTCCCCCGTACGGCCTGTGACATAGGCTAGGGTTGCGTCGGACTGTAAGGCGATATTGGCTTTGAGCCTATTGGCAAATACCCCTGCCACCAAACCCCGTTCGGTCGAAAGCCTGGCAAAATCTTCTTGTGTGAGGTTGGTGCCCGGCTTGTAATTGCGGCCAACCTCGCCTTCGATGATGGAGGCTAGAGTGATGGTGTCAAAGACGGTCTTGCCTTGCCGTGTTATCTCGTCCCGCAGATCCGAACTTAATTTGCGATCAAAATTTTTCAAGATTACTCGAAGCACTTCGTCGCTTGTCGCCCCACGCCGGAAATCATAGGTGTCAGGGAAGAGGTAGCCTTCCAGGTCCCGGCCGTGAGGGCGGTCGGCAAGAAAGGAATAGTCATCTGTATTTGTCAAACTTGCCTGCGCCTTGAGAAAAGACTGTGCGGACACAAGCCCCGACCGTTCGATCCGGTCCGCATACTCATCAACGGTAAGTCCTTCCGGAAAAGTAATCCGCACCTCATTGCCCGTGCTTCTGCCCAGGGTCAGTATTTGCAAAATCTCTTTGGCGGTCATGCTGCTGTCGAGCTTGAAGGTGCCGGCCTGGATCTTGGCAGCTTGTCCCGTAAGTGCCGCGTAAAGCCGAAAGACGAGTGCCGATCCGATAATACCCTGGTCCTCCAACTCAGACGCGATATCGCGCGTCGGCTCGCCCGTTCGAACTGTGAAAGTCTTCTCGTGGGAAAGCTGGGTACGCGGGGTATTCAATTTGGAATATCCGTATATCGCAGCAGAGGCAGCGAGCAGGAGTATCAAGACAAGCGCAAGCAATGCCGTTTTGAAACGGGTGTGATTTTTTCTCGGCTTTTGGTAATCCAGCATATTCCCTAAAATTTTATTTTACCAGAGGTACGAAAACAAAACCTGGAAACTTCTGTTGATGCAATTTGCCGCTCTTGAGTTTGTGTACGACCACGATAGATTGATTGAACATCCCCTCATTTCCCCGTCCGGCCCCTGAGTCTACCACAGGCAGAACCATGCGGCCGCCCACTGCCAATTGCTCCACCAGTGCTTCGGGTATTACCTGCGCCGCTGCCGAAACCAAGATTCGATCATAGGGCGCGTGCTCCGGCCAGCCGTCGTTGCCGCTGCCTGCCCGCAGTCTGACATTCGAAAAATTATATTTCTTAAGATTTTGTTCGCCGAATCGGAATACGTCCGGCCGCACCTCGAGGCCGTACACTGCCCCCGCATCACCCGCGATCGAGGCCAGCAAGGCAGTCGTCCAGGCAGAACCGAAGCCGACATCCAGAATCTTATTCGCAGGCTTGGGGTCAAGTTTCTCCAGCATGAATGCGACGGTCGACGGCTGAGATATAGTCTGTCCCCCGACAGTCGGAAGCGCTTGGTCCTCATAGGCTTGCGCCCGCAGCGCTGCCGGTACGAAATCCGCGCGATCGACTTGTTCAAACGCGCTCTTAAGGGCGGGATTCTTCAAAACACCCGATTCTCGCAGCTGAGCAGTCAATTCTCTCATAACCTACTTTAACAAATTTCCACAAACTTGCAAAGATTCATTTTTTGTGCTATAATTTATATAGTAAATTGCTGATGTGCCTAAAAAGGCAATCGACAGAAACAAAAAGCAGTGAAGCCAGCCTCTTCTGCTGGTCCGCCGCAGAGGCGGAAAACAAAAAGAAAATAAAAACTAAATGTCTCAATCAGCAGCATCCCGTCTAGACGGGATGCAAGGTGCGACTTTTGTTAATCATTCGCAGCTTCTAAAGCCGCTCCCCGCTCTTGCCCGTCTTACGCAAACACAGAGAGCGCGAATCTTTTCATTCGGTTTCTTGGCTTTGAGCTCAATAGTTTTTCTAGTGTCCGCGCGCAATTTCCGCCACCCGACGCCTCCTTCTCCGGCCGAGATTATCGCCGCGACAAACCGGATTCGCGCTTCTTCAGGCCTGGATGAACTGAGTCTCAATCCCAAGCTGCAACTAGCCGCAATGGAACGGGCTTCGGACATGGCGGCAAAAAAATATTTTTCTCATACTTCCCCTGACGGCGTGTCTGCCTGGGATTGGCTCAGCGTCAATGATTACTCATATGAATACGCAGGAGAGAATCTCGCCATCAACTATACTGACACCCAAGTGCTGCTAGAAGACTGGCTGGCAAGTCCCAGTCACAAGGCGAATCTGCTCAACCCGGAATACAACGATATCGGCGTTGGGGTGCAATCCTTTGAAGACCACGGAAAAATCTATAATGTCATAGTCGAGCTGTACGGCACACCTAAAACACTGTCGATGAAATAAGACACTCGGAGGGGGCTCACTCTGCGAGTCGCCCCCTTCCGATCGCCCCGCTAAGCGGGACTGCCTCCCCCACGATAGGTGTTCGCAAAGGAGCAAAGCATTCTTTGCTCACAGTCTCTAATAATAAAAACGCCTGATAGGCGTTTTATATTTTATTCTCCAATAATAGTGATCACACATGAGCGTTTGCGGCCCCCGTCGAGTTCGACGAAGAACACGCTTTGCCGCGGTCCCAGGAACAGTGAGTGGGACTTGATGGGGATGGATGCGGAAGCCCCGAGCAATAAGGCCTTGAGGTGCGCGTGCCCGTTGGAACGCTCCGCGGCGGCGGGATTGGTTCGCACTTCGAAAAAATCGTGGGCGTAATTATTCTCGATGGGAGCGAGGCGGTACATCAGTTTCATGAAGTCCTGTATGAGCAGCGGCTCGTGATGATTGAGACGAATCGCCGCGGTGGTATGGGGTGCGAACACAATCGCCACACCGTCTCTGATTTTCGATTCGGTGACTACTGTCTCCACATGCTTGGTGATGTTGATTATCTCGAATTGCCTGTGTGAAGTCAGCGAAATGGTTTTTGTATGTGTCATTTTGGTTTCTTCGAAAGATCCTGTATTGGATCTAGTATATCATGGGCCTACCTTCCGTGCAAAATTCCAAATAAAAATTAATAGAGATGTCCGTGAGCCCCGCCAGGACGGGGTGAACTCCCATTGTGAAGGAACTCTCTGCGGGAGGAGACCGGGTACATCCTCCTGAAAATATTTAGTGATGCTCGTGAGTGGCTAAGCCTGCCTACCGCAGGCAGGCGCGAAGCGCAAACCGCTTTCGAAATAAAAAAATCCGCCAGAGGAAAATGGCGGATGATGATAGCTTCGAAGCAAGCTAATTCAGCGGGTGGTGCAGGCCCAAGATGTACCCGCTGCGCTTGAGAATCCTGGTGATTTCTTCGTCATCGGCTGAGAGATGAACCAAGGCCTGCACACACAGGTAGCCCTTTGCTTTGCCAGCCAGAACATAGACTTCCGGCTCCCCGTCCTCCTCTAACGATGGCGAAAGGAAGCTCTTTAACGGAGGCCTCAAGCGCCTGCTGGAGCTTGAGTACATCACTCACCTTTTTTGTCCGCTTGGTCGAGTTGACCGCCAGGATGCACGTTCCGTCGTCGGGCGGCGAGTGCCGAAACTCAAATTCCTTATCATGTGCCACATCACACCTCCTGAAACATCTAAGACCTCACAAAATAGCATCTTTGCGTGCTGTCGTCAAGATTTAGGGCTTGCCTCTACTCAACAGCCGCACTGATAACCTTCGCAACGCCGTGATCAAGCGGGCTCGGCAATATCTGCTCTGGAGTAGGATTCTCCACGTATGCCGCGAGTGCTTCGGCCGCGGCAAGAAAGGTAGCTTCTGTGAACTGTTTGATCCTACGGTCAAGTGCGCCGCGGAAGAGGCCGGGAAAAGCTAGAACGTTGTTGATTTGGTTGGGGAAATCACTGCGTCCGGTGGCGACTATAAATGCTCCACCCGCGAGTGCTTCCTCGGGCATAATCTCGGGAATCGGGTTGGCCATCGCCAGAATCACAGCCTTCGGGTTCATAGAGCGTATCATCGCGGCATTCAGCAGCCCCGGCTTGCTCACGCCGACGAATACGTCTGCTCCTGCAAGCGCTTCACTCAGTCCGCCTGATAGTCCAGTCTTGTTCGTACTGCTGGCAACCTCCAATTTTCCGCCCGCTAGGCCTTCCCGTTCGGAATTTAAAATCCCCTTGCTGTCACAGAGGATCAGCTGCGTGAATCCATAGGTGAGCAGCAGCTTGGCAATAGCGATACCGGCGCTGCCCGCGCCATTGATGACGATTTTCGTATTTTCTTTGTCCGAGCCGCGAAGCTTGAGCGTGTTGATGAGCGCGGCCAGGACGACTGTCGCGGTGCCATGCTGGTCATCGTGCATGACGGGAATGGCAAGCTCGGCTCTGAGCCTGCGCTCAATCTCAAAACAGCGGGGTGCTGAGATATCCTCCAGATTGATGCCGCCGAATACCGGAGCGATCATTTTCACGGCCTTGATGATCTCTTCCGTGTCCTGGGTGTCCAGACAAATAGGAAATGCGTCAATGCCGGCGAATTCGCGGAACAGGATCGCCTTGCCTTCCATAACCGGAAGCGCGGCGAGCGCGCCCAGATTACCCAGGCCCAAAATCGCACTGCCGTCGCTTACGACGGCGATGCTGTTCTTCTTGATCGTATAATCATAAACCCGCGCGGGGTCCTTGCCTATCTCAATACTCACCTGCGCCACCCCGGGCGTATAGGCAAGCGACAGGTCATTTCTGTCTTTGAGCGGGACCTTGCTTTTTATCTCGAGCTTCCCGCCAAATTTCTTGTGGAGCTCGAGGGACTTCTTGTAAATATCTTCCATAAGGCTGGGTTAAAACTCTAATTTCGAAATCTGTTCCATCAAATTATTCATAGAGTCAAATTCTATTATTCTATGAGCGACGGCGGTCGATGAATGAACATTAACGCCCTTCCGTGCGGCAAGAATGATCGGTTTGCTTTTCGCAAAAGCATAGCCCAGCTCAATCAGCATGCCTTCGCTTCGGCTGGCGGAATTGACAAAAGCAAAGACCAGATCGCACGCGTCGAGTTGTTGGAGCGCGTTGTCTAGAATCTGTTTGACGGTGAGATTCAGCGCGCGATAGCTCTGCTCGTCGGCAATAGTGCAGTGAACCTCAAGTCCCCTGGCTTCCAGAACACGCTTGATCTGATCCAGATTTCTCTGCAAGATATCAAGGTCTTCTCCCGTAAATCTGTAAGCGACAAAAATTTTTTTCATAGTTCAAGTATCAAAGAGTAGCTTGCGCAATCTTTCGCGGGCCCGCGAGTCCGCTTTTGCTTCGATAACTTTCACTCTCAAAAGTGGATCGCCGAAATCTGGCGTCAGGACAGCATCAATAAACTCATCAAGCGTCGCCAGCTTGAGCGCAATCTTTTCTCCTGCATCAAGCTTCTGCTCGCCGACTTTTCGGCAGCCACGGGCAATGAAAGTATATACCACCCAATCAATCTTGCTGTGCGGATACACAGCATCCCATAATTGCCAATCGGATGCCTCGTAACCGGATTCTTCCAGAAGCTCTCTCTTGGCCGCAGATAGCGGATCTTCGCCTTCGTCTACTCTGCCGCCAAGCACGCCTATGTAGGGCTTTCTGCCCGGCTGCTCCTGCTCGCACAGCAAGATCTTTCCCTCCGTCGTTGCCGAGACGACCAAGGCAGTATCGGGCCGCTTGAGCTTCTCAAAGAGCGTAGTTGTGCCGTCAAAGAGCTGCTGTTCCCATTGGTACACGTCGAAAATCTTGCCCGCAAACACTCGCTTGGCGACGGGCGGGATCGGGTATGCTGGGACTGGTCGTTGAATATGCACTCTAATCTTTTGAATGCTCATAGCTTGATTATACACTTCCGTTATAAACTCACTAAACGCACATCAAAAAACACCCTGAGTGTAGTCAAATGTGTGCTTTTTCATGGCAGGGGCGATGGGACGAGGTTAGAATTCACTTTCACGCTCTTTCAACCTGCTCCTGCCAGGCTGATAATGACTAATATGCCAAGCGCATTGAGTACGTAAGAAACAATGATGAACTGCCATTCCTTGATCGTGCTCAATCCGAGTAGGGCGATTCCTACTTCGTCAGGAAGGGGTGACGCTATGATAATTGCCCCCACAAGGGGTAGCATCCATCGCAAATAAGGTCGGTGTAAAATTTTAGTAAGTCGCAATCCTCCTAAGCGAACATAGATGTCGTGCAGTTCTGAAAACACGTTATCCTTCATGAAACGAAAAATGATATAATCGCCCACTACTGCGCCGAGGCCGCCGAAGACAGCAACTATTAGCATATTGCGGCCCAAGGCCAGATTGAAGAGAACGAAAGAGGCTGGGGCGAAAGTAAACGCGGACACGAAAAAAATACCGGAGATGAATGCTCCTACATATCCCCATTCTCCCAGAGAATCAATCACCGCTCGCACGAAAGTCGTGTCGGCAACGACAAAAAACAGTATCAAACTCAGCAAGAGCAGAATGGTGTATCGATATTTCAGCCTAAGCACCCCT